>Ga0208641_1000046_pt1 | contig 88865 bp, 87 predicted proteins | sample ETN02SmetaG_2_FD_185789 | JGI IMG/M metagenome (GOLD analysis project Ga0208641, IMG submission 185789) | Marine microbial and viral communities from oxygen minimum zone, Eastern Pacific Ocean - ETNP2014F10-02SV253 (SPAdes) (version 2) | ecosystem: Environmental > Aquatic > Marine > Oceanic ... | reverse complement strand
GGGGTACGATCCGGCCAGCCATCACGGCTCAATTAACCCGCCGGTATACCTCAACGCCACCTACTCGTTTGATTCTATTGCCCAGGGTCAGCAGCGCTTTTCCGGTGAGACACCGGGCTATATCTACGCCCGGGTTGGCAATCCGACCCAGTCGGTACTGGAGGAGCGCCTCGCCAGCCTCGAAGGAGGCGAGGCAGCGGTCGCAGTGGCCTCAGGTATGGGTGCGATTACCGCGCTGCTCTGGTCTTTTGTCCAATCCGGTGATGAAATCATTGCTGATAAAACACTCTATGGCTGCACATTTGCTTTTATGGGGGAGGGGCTTTCGCACTTCGGGGTAAAGGTGCTTTTCGTTGACCTGACTGAGCCCGATGCCCTTGAAGCGGCAATCACCCCGGCGACGCGTTTTGTGTTTTTTGAAACGCCCACCAATCCCAATATGCGGGTAATCGATATTGCGCAGGTATCGCAGCTTGCCCATGCCCATAATGCACGGGTTATTGTTGACAACACCTACGGCACGCCGTATCTGCAGCGGCCTTTGGAATCTGGTGCGGACTTTGTAGTGCATTCAATGACCAAATACTTAAGCGGCCATGGCGATCTGATCGCAGGCGCCATTATTGGCGGTGCCGATGATATGCTGAGTGTGCGTTCTGTGGGTCTTAAGCATATGACCGGGGCCGTACTGTCGCCATTTGATTCCTTCTTGCTGCTGCGGGGAATCAAGACACTGGAACTGCGCATGGTGCGCCACTGTGAGAGCGCCCTGGCGCTGGCCCGCCAGATTGAGTCGCACCCGGTCGTGGAGTCGGTTTATTACCCGGGCCTGGAGTCGCACCCCCAGTATTCATTGGCGTGTCAACAGATGAGCGCCTTTGGCGGCATGATTGCGCTGGAACTTTCTGGAGGTTATGAGGCGGGCGTGCGATTCATGGATGCGGTGCAGCTGGCGCAGCGTGCAGTGAGTCTGGGTGATGCCGAGACTCTGGTGCAGCATCCTGCCAGTATGACCCACAACAACTACACCGAAGAGGAGCGCGAAGCCCATGATATCAGCCTCGGCCTGGTGCGGATCTCCGTCGGGCTGGAAAATATAGAAGATCTCTCAGCAGATATCCTCCAGGCACTCGACCAAGCCACGGGGTAGGAAAAGATCAGATTCAGACGGGTCACTTAAGGGCAGGGCCGTGTTGTTCTCGCCGGGTTTTTGAGTAATTCGGTTGGCCACAGCAACTTTATCCGGCATCTTTTTGTTATTTTTGGAAGTGTATGCCATGCTATCGCTGTACACTGGTTTGAGGTCTGACACTTCGATCCTCCCGGCCAACGTACTTCGAAATATCACCTCTGTTGAGAGAGTATGAATATGGAACGATTAGCGCTGATTGATGATGATCTGGAAATTCGGCAATTATTGAGCAAATACCTCTCTCAACATGGCTATAAGGTCGTTGCGTTTGCAGACGGTGAATCATTTCTAGAAGTTGATTTTAATCTATTCGGGTGCATTATTCTTGATATCGGGCTCCCGGGCATCGACGGTCTTGATGTTTGTCGGCATCTGCGAAAATCGTCATCGATCCCAATTGTGATGTTGACAGCGGCGAGCGATGATCTTGATCGCATAATAGGATTAGAACTTGGTGCTGATGACTACATCGGAAAGCCTTTTAATCCTAGAGAGCTGCTTGCGCGAATAAGAGCACTTTTCAGAAGAATTGAAGCTGTAAACCAGCCTCAAATCACAAACCTGTTGTTCTCAATTGATCCCCTTACTCGGTCTGTATCCTATGATGGTAAACCACTAGATCTTACGGGGGCTGAGTTTGATCTTCTTCATGTCTTTTTGAAAAACTCGGGACAGGTGTTGAGTCGAGATAAAATCGGCATGTCGCTTCATGGAAGAAAAATCCAGCCGTATGATCGTTCAATCGATACTGCAGTGAGTCGATTGAGGATAAAGCTGGGAGACTTTATTGAAGGTGAGACCATAAAGAGTATTCGTGGCAAAGGCTACGTGCTTATCATCGGCTGATGACACTGTTATCGACTCTGAGAGACAGACTGCTGCCAAAAACAGTGGTCTCTCGAATGACGGCGGTTCTTTTTCTGGGAATCCTTGTTGCTCAGGTTTTAGGCACTTTGATATGGATCGAGCAACTGAAAACGTCTGAGCGCAACAGGCTTATTGAGGTTTCTCAAAACATGGGCTCCAGAATTGGTCAGACGATCGATTTCTTTGACCAGCTTCCTGACAAATACAGGCATATTGTTCTGGACCAGCTTCGTGATATGGGAGGGACTCGTTTTTTTGTATCGGTCAACAAGCAATTCATTGAGTTAAATCAGATTGTTGAGACTGAGTTTGCCGAGTTGGTCAGAGATAATCTTAAAGCCAGCATGTTTGCTCAATTAGGGGCACATGACTCGCTGGATATTCAATTTGTTCAGTTTGATGATCTGAAAATACTGTCAGGCACTAACCGCATGGTGGATCTGCCACCCAAATGGAAGCGGTTTGCCCTGTTAGAACCGAAAGATTCCAGCCCTGTTGCTGTGGTTCAGTTGCCAGCAGGTGATGAGTGGATCTATCTGGCCGCTGTGATCCCAGAGGGGTCTCTTCTTATGGGAATCCCATGGTTTACAACCGAAAGGTTGATCTCCATTGGGCTGGTTTCATTGACAGTCCTGATTCTGACCGTTCTATTGATTCGATGGATCGTCATGCCGTTAAAACTTCTAGCGCAACAGGCAGAGGCCCTGGGGAAGGGGCGAACCCCACGCTTCTTGATTGAGCAGGGTACCACCGAAATGGTGGCTACCATTAGAGCCTTTAACGCCATGGCAACCAGAATCAATAAATTCATCGCTGATCGCGACAGCCTCTTTGCTTCTATCTCTCATGACCTCAAGACTCCTCTGACTCGAGCAAGACTGCGTGCGGAGATGATTATAGATGAATCCAAGCGTAATGCCCTTATTGGTGATTTGGATAATCTGGAGACTATGGTCAAGGGAAGTTTGCAGATGATGAAAGAAGGAGCGATACATGAAAATACCGAAACAGTCGATCTAAGACTTTTGCTCCTGCATTGCATCAATAAGGCGAAGGTAGTTGGACTTCCGGCATCACTGAATATCCCGCAGGATCTTAGATTGGAGGGTCGGCCAATGGCACTGGATCGTCTTTTTACCAACCTGATTGATAATGCACTCAGCTATGGTAACGAGGTCGAGGTGAGAGGTGAGAAGAGTGGAGATGAAATCCGTATCTATATAATGGATAGAGGTAAGGGGTTGAGTGATGAACAAAAGGAGCGTGTTTTCGAGCCCTACTATCGTATCGACAAGGAGAGCACCAAGGCACATGTTGGCCTGGGAATGAGCATAGCCAGAAGCTTAGCCAATCTTCATGGAGGTGATCTTGATCTAACAGACCGACCGGGGGGAGGACTTGTGGTTGAAGTCCATTTCCCTTTGTAACAATTTGTCACAATCAATTGATTTTTGTGACCTCCAGCCTTCTACACTGAGGTCTCTCAACAGTTGTGTTGAGATATCATTAATTTAATTGGAGGTGACACAATGAAAACCAAACTTGCAGTACTTGCATCAGTGGCTGCCCTTTCCAGTGGTTCATTAGCTTCGGCCGGAGAGGTCGAAGTCTTGCACTGGTGGACGAGTGGTGGTGAAGCCGCGAGTGTTAACTATTTAAAGGAAAAACTTGGAGAGGCCGGCGTAAGCTGGACGGACTTCGCCGTTGCAGGAGGTGGAGGGGAGAATGCGATGACCGTGTTGAAGTCACGCGCGATCTCTGGAAATCCACCAACAGCTGCACAAATTAAAGGCCCGTCGATCCAGGAGTGGGGAAATCTCGGATTCCTGGCAAGCATCGATTCTGTTGCCAAGTCGAATGACTGGGACAATCTCTTGCCCGGTGTTGTCTCCGAGGTGATGAAGTACAAGGGTGAGTATGTTGCCGCACCTGTAAACGTCCATCGGGTCAACTGGCTGTGGGCGAATCCTGAAGTCTTCAGGAAAGCCGGTGCCACGATTCCAACAACATGGGATGATTTTATGGTACAGGCCCAGAAGATCAAAGATGCCGGCATGATCGCACTCGCACACGGTGGGCAAGCTTGGCAGGATGCTACGGTCTTTGAAGCCGTTGTGTTGGGCGTCGGTGGCCCGGGGTACTATCGCAAAGCATTCGTAGAGCTTGATGCCGATGCCATCAATAGTGCTACAACAGTTAAGGTCTTTGAGACTTTTGGGAAGTTGCGCGGCTTTATCGATTCAAATTCCCCTGGTCGTGACTGGAATGTTGCGACATCAATGGTTATCAACGGCGAGGCGGGAATGCAGATAATGGGTGACTGGGCGAAAGGCGAGTTTAAGGTTGCCGGCAAACACGTTGGCACTGACTTTGTTTGCATTGCTTCACCAGGTTCATCTGGCAGCTTTACCTTTAATGTCGATTCGTTCGCCTTCTTCAGTCAGTCAGATGCTGAAAAAGCAAAAGCACAAGGCGTGATGGCAAGTGAGATCCTGGGAGTCGACTTCCAGAGAGTATTCAATCTCAATAAAGGGTCAATTCCGGCAAGGTTAGGAATGGCCAGAGATGAGTTTGATTCCTGTGCCCATGATTCAATGGATGCCTTTGTAAGCAGTTCACAGACTGGTGGCCTGGTACCGAGCTTCGCCCATGGAATGGCAGTCAGTGAGGCAGTATCGGGCGCTATCTATGATACGGCGACCAACTTCTTCAACTCAAAGACAAGCGCCAAGGAAGGAACAGCACAGCTTGTTAAAGCTATCAATGCGGCAAAATAAGCGCATAACATAAGATTACAAAAACGATGATGTTAAATTAACGGCGCTACAATCAAATAGTAGCGTCGTTAATTTTCAACTATTGCAGGAAAAACCGGATAACACTTGGGATGAGTTCTTCTTTATGAAATCAGCGCTCCAGCAACTGCTGCCAAAACTCGTATTGGCGCCAACAACGCTAATACTGGTGGTGTGTGTTTATGGATTTATTGGCTGGACAGCACTGCTTTCCTTTACCAAAAGCAGAATGATGCCACAGTGGGATTTCATCGGTCTGGATCAATACATCAAGTTGTTTGATAACCCAAGATGGATGGTGGCACTGGAAAACCTGGGTGCATTTTGCTTCTTTTTTATCTTAATCTCTCTCTTGTTAGGGGTTGTTTTAGCTATTTTTCTGGATCAAAAAATTCGCAGTGAAGGGGCGCTGAGGACGATTTACCTCTATCCCATGGCGGTCTCTTTTATCGTAACGGGTACAGCATGGAAATGGATTCTAAACCCAGGTCTTGGAATTGAAAAACTGATAAGAGAGATTGGCTTTCAAAGCTTTGAGTTCAGATGGCTGATCGATAGTGAGATGGCAATCTATACGATTGTCATTGCCGCGGTCTGGCAGTCCAGTGGTTTTGTGATGGCCATCTTTCTTGCAGGGTTAAGAGGTGTCGATGAGAGTTTGATTAATGCTGCAGAAATAGACGGTGCGCCTCATTATAAAATCTACACACGTGTTGTACTTCCGATCCTAAGGCCTGTTTTTTTCAGTGCCATTGTCATCCTCCTACATATAGCCATCAAGAGTTTCGACCTTGTTCAATCGTTGACAGGCGGAGGCCCGGGCTATTCATCTGATATGCCGGCCAACTTCATGTATACCCATGCCTTCAATCGCGCTCAGATGGGGTTGGGTGCAGCAAGTGCAATGGTCATGCTCTTTGGGATACTGGCTGTCATTGTGCCCTATCTCTATTCAGAGCTGAGAGAGAAGAATGGATAGAACACAAAGAATCGTGTCGGCAAGAATTGGCAGGGTATTCATTTACGCTTTGTTGATTTTTACCGCGCTATTATATCTTGCCCCTTTGTATGTGATGATTGTGACGTCTCTTAAGGATATAGAAGAGATTAGATCTGGAAATCTTCTACTTTTCCCGCTCAAACCCTCCCTCTATGCATGGCAGAAGGCATGGAGTTCTGCGTGTACCGGGAGTGAATGTGACGGGCTGGCTCCGTTTTTCTGGAACAGCCTGAGAATTGTGGTTCCAGCGGTTGCTATCTCTACCTTTATTGGATCGATTAATGGCTATGTTTTTTCAAAATGGCAATTCAAAGGGAGCAATTACCTCTTTGGTGCACTATTGTTGGGTTGTTTTATACCCTTTCAGGTCATTTTGCTGCCAATGGCAAAATTGCTTGCTGTTCTGGGTCTTGCCAACACGGTCACAGGCTTGGTTCTTGTACATATAATATACGGCATCGCTTTCACAACACTCTTTTTTCGCAATTACTATATCGGCATACCTACAGAACTGGTTAATGCCGCTAAACTCGATGGCGCCGGGTTCATTAAGATCTATAAGCTGATCTTCCTGCCGCTATCAAAACCCATATTTGTGGTAACCATAATATGGCAGTTCACCCAAATCTGGAATGATTTCCTCTTTGGAGTTGTCTATTCCGGTTCGGGGACACAGCCAATCACGGTTGCCCTGAACAATCTTGTCAATACCTCTGTAGGTGGAAAGGAATATAACGTTGACATGGCGGCTGCCATTATTGCTGCATTGCCAACCCTGCTGGTCTATTTCTTCGCTGGCAAATATTTCATTAAGGGGCTCACTGCCGGAGCAGTGAAAGGCTAAATTAAAAATCAATCATCGGATGGTGCGTAATGGGATCAATATCAATTAATAGACTATCAAAGCAGTTTGGCGCGGCAAAGGTGCTGAATGACATAGAGCTGGAGATACAAGACGGTGAGTTTCTGGTTCTGGTGGGTCCTTCAGGATGTGGCAAGTCAACCCTGATCAATTTGATCGCAGGTTTGTTAAAGCAGTCTGAAGGAGCTATTTGTATTGATGAAACTGATGTCTCAGATGTCTCACCCGGAGACCGTGATATTGCCATGGTGTTCCAGTCCTACGCACTCTATCCAACCATGAATGTGAGTCAAAATCTAAGTTTTGGACTCGAAATGAAAAAGACGCCAAAGGATGAGATCAAGCAGAAGGTTGAGGATGTTTCATCCCTGCTCAAAATCGATCATCTGTTAGACAGAAAGCCAAGCCAGCTCTCTGGCGGTCAAAGGCAGCGTGTCGCCATGGGACGTGCTTTGGCAAGATCACCAAAAATATTTCTGTTCGATGAGCCGCTCTCAAACCTTGATGCAAAGCTTCGTGTTGAAATGCGTACGGAAATAAAAAAACTTCACCAACGATTGGGAACAACCATAGTTTATGTTACTCACGATCAAGTGGAGGCAATGACGCTTGCCGATAGAATTGTGATTCTCAAGGAAGGGGAGATACAACAGATTGGCACTCCCTTTGAGATCTACAACAACCCAGTGAGTCGGTTTGTCGCCGATTTCATGGGGTCCCCGGCCATGAACTTTGTTGAGTGTGTCGTCCTGAACAACAGGTTGATTGTAGAGTCAGCAGACAATAAAAATGAACTTTCGGTGCCGCTTAATGATGAATCATCCCTTTCCAATATGGATACTGTAATTCTTGGGATTCGCCCAGAGATGGTTACTGAGCCAAAGCCCGGGAGCACGGGCCCCTTTATCCATCACTTTGCTTTTGATGTTGACGTGATAGAACCGATGGGGGCAGACACCCTTGCCATCGGTCGATGGAATGATGTCGAGGTGCAGGCAAGAATTAGCCCTGAAGCGGGAATGAACGCGGAGAAAGTGTTCGAACTACAAGTGGATACGAGCAAAGCAGTTCTTTTTGATCCCTATACTGGGGCACGCGTAGATTTCAAACCCGCTACTGCCTAGCGATCAGACTGTTGTGGAAGAGGCGTTCTCCACCGGTTCTATTTAAACTGATCACTGAGAACGGCCTTCGGTCAAACCCCTTTGACCCTTAAAGACGGGCCCTGTTGGAAAAGGGGTCTCCAAACGGTCCATCTTGTCTTCAGTCTAACCGATGAGATCGGCCCCCTCATTTCTCCACTACCCCTAAGGGAGCGTAGTAGGCTGGCGGCTCTCCTGATCTCACCCTGATGCGGCTTCATTACAAAGTCACCTTAATGTCCCTTATCAACAAAGAAAAAGAGGCTAAGAGATGGTATTGATCATCACATGCTTCTGCCTGGCCTCATTTATTCACTGACCCCAGCAGCAACTCTTTCCGTGGTCTATTTAGTGCAGCCTTCTTCCGGGTGCCTGGACGTTCGATCAAATTAGTGTTTGATGAGAGTTTGTTTGCTGTTGTATTGTTAGAGTAGTCTTACAACCGGTAAGCCTTTTTTGACACTTTAATTAACAGGGCTATCAATATGAATACATTGCGATTGAGTTTCGCCCTTGCTCTGCTCGCCGGCAGCAGCCTGTCGGTTCTTGCAGACAGTAGTATCACTGCCGCTGTTCCCGGCATCCGGCCAAGCGAACCGGTGATCATTCTCTTTGACCGGTCGGCCAGTATGAAAAAGAAGATGGAGGGTGTCTCACGGATTGATATTGCTCGTGAGAGCCTGGTTCGCTGGGGCAACCAGCTTAAAGGGCGATCCAATGTAGGGATTCGTTTTTTTGCCGGTGGTACGGATCAGGGTGATGATCAAAAAAACTGTGTGGCAAACGATTCAGTGGTCAATCTAGGCGAGGTTATTGATTCGGAATCTATTGTCAGGCTTGCTGACGGCATTCAGGCCGTTGGCCGCAAAACCAACATCGCCTATGCACTGGAGATGGCCCGGGAAGAGTTGCACGGCCAGGGGCCAGGTAAAATTATTCTGATCACCGATGGGCAGGAGAATTGCAAGGGTGATCCTCTAAAGCAGGCCGGGAAACTGGGCGAGATGGGGATCAAGGTGGATGTTGTCGGCATCGGTGATGCCGGTGATATAGGAGGATTGGGAAAGATCGCATTAGAGACTGGGGGTCGGTTTGATCTGGCATCAAATAGTGCTGATCTGCAGCAGAAATTGAGTGATTCACTGCCGGATTTTGATCTGCCGGATCTTCCTCTCCCCCCAGGGCAGGCACCGGGGGGTGGTGGCAGTATGGAACAGATCATTGAGGTGGCCGGTGGTGGTGGAAACAGATCCAGTGTGCCGGCTCCCGCCTCCACTCCGCTGGTTCTGGAAACCATGGAGGTCAGCGAGTCGGGGCCTCAGCGTATTGCGATCGAGATCATTCTCGATCTCAGTGGTTCGATGGCGGCAAAACTGGGAGACGAGAGCAAGATCAGGATTGCCCGACGTGCTTTGGCGGAGACGCTTGATGGTCTTGAGGACTCGTTTTTTTTGGTGGGACTGCGCGCCTACGGCTTTGACAACACAGTGGAAAAGAGCAAGGCGACTTCTTGTCCCAATACGGCATTACTCACTGCAATAAGCACCAACAACCTGCGAAATATTCGCAATCAGGCATCGCGGCTGAATCCATACGGGTACACACCGATTGCCGACAGCCTGATGCAGGCGGGTGATGATCTCCAGGCCATTGATGCGGACAGTCGCATGATTATCCTTATCACTGATGGGGAGGAGACCTGCGATGGTGATCCGGTTGCCACCGCCCGGCATCTTTGTCAGATGGGTATTGAACTGGAGACCAATATTATTGGTTTTGATCTGGAGCCCTCGACTGCTGAAGTCATGCGCAAGGCGGCCAAAGCGGGGTGTGGTCGCTATGTGGATGCACAAGACGCGGGAGAACTGACCGCAGGGCTGGAGGTCATGGTCTCCGAGGCTCGTGACAAGATTGATCCCACCTGGATGCGGACCATTCATCCGGTTCAGGGGGGATCATCGATCGCCACAGCACTTCCCGTTACGCCCGGAACCTATACCCTCAAGAACTGGCTTGAAAAAGGAGAGCAGATGTTCTTTCGGGTGGATACAGTGGCGGCGCAGCATGTATTGTTTCGTGGGTTGATTCAATCTTATCGTCTTATAAATCAAGATAAAGAGATGGTCGAATCATCGTTGGGGAGGGCTCAGTATCGATTAACCCTCTATCTTCCCGGTTATGATCCTGCCGAGCCACGTGCTGACAAGAAAACCCGCTTTATGCGTATATCCGGCGACCCGGGCACTTTCCGCAGTATCGGGCAACAGGATTTTGATGGTCGGGGCATCGTCTTTTCTATTGGCAGCAAATATGACCGGGTGCATGCTGATTCATTGTTCAATGTGGAGATTCGTGAATCCGGGGATATTTTTGAGGGCTATGAGGCGGCAGAGACCATTACCCGGGAAACATTAACCCTGGAGGCTGGAAAACCATCGATCGGACATCTTGGTGAGGGTGATTTTGTTGATCTGTTTGCACTTCCGGGTATGGAAGACGGTGCAACCATTAATCTCACTATCTCCAACCCTGAGTTTGCTGCGGGGGTTGAGTTGCTCAACCAAAAGGGCCGACGAATCCAGAGAAAGCGAACGGTAGGTGGTCGGGTGAGCTTTGATCTTAAGCCCGGCAGCGGCGTTAAGCATCTCTCTGTTTACGACCGAAATCCAAAGCTGCGCCAGGTTTTTACTGATTACGCTATTACCATCGATCTGCACTGAGGCCATTTATGAAGGGTTGTATAAAAATAGTGATGATTCTCTCTCTCTCTACTGTCGCTGTAGCCGACCCGGGCAGGGATCACCTTGAGGTTTATCTCACTGAACTCTTGGCTGCTGTCGGTCAGGGGAAAGAGGCAATCTTATTCAAGCCATCGAAACACTGGTCATCACCCAAGAACCATTTTTCGGTGATTCAGTTCATCAAGCGACATCAACCTGTCAGCTGGTCACTGGGCGAAGTAAAAAAGGCAGGAGACTATATGGCCATCAATGTTGTTTTTCGTACCCGTTTCTGGGAGCACCCCTGGATGACCTCCTTCGAACTGATCCGTCAAGGGGAGAGATGGTGGGTTGCCGATTTTACCGACATCACCCGCCGGCCGCTGACAACAGAGCCTGATGGTGCCAAAGAGTTGTTTTCCATATGGCTGGACCAGGCCTTCGAGGGCATGGTGCAAATTGATCAATCCGCAGACAAGACCAGTTCCAATGCGATCAGCAGGTACTATCATTCGGGGATGGGTTTCTGGAGTAATCCACTCAAGAGCAGGTTATGGTTTTTGTGGCTGACCAGCAATCATCCTGAACCGGTGGCCCGGATAGAGGTAGTGAGCGAGGGAGTGAGTGTCACCAGCCTGAAGGCCAGTTTTTCTGGAGGAAAAATACGTCAGCCTACCACTTCATTTCTTTTTTCGATGGAGGTGAAGGATGGCAAATGGTCGATCACGGGCTATGAGAATATGGCCACTAGCGAGCGCCAGAAGAAAAGGGTGGAATCAGCTAGGCAATTCATGGAGCAGATGGCTGGTGTAGAGATGGAACAGGGGTCAGCGGAAGCAACGGTGCGTAGTCAGCTGGCCATCCTGGCGGCAGCAGCTGAGGGGTCGAACAAGCCTACATTGATGACTGAGATCCTCAGGCAGTCCGAGCCACTTTGGGCAGTCACCAAGAAGGCCCGCTCTTCACTTGGAAAGCTGATTGCGATGAGCATGGCGGTACAGGGGAGCCAAGAGCAATGGTCGGTCGAACTTGAATCCGGTACAGCCCAGAGAGGATATGTGGTGGCGGTGCCGGCATCAGAGGGGCCCCTGTTCAAAGGGATTCGGTTTGAACTAACACCAGAGGAGAGTGTATGGGTGATCCAGTCAGCGGTCCTGTTTCGTTGAGAAAGGTCAGGGCCCCCCGAGCCTCAGATTCTATTTTGGGAACTTGATTTTTGCGTGCAGATAAAGTGGCAGGCCATTGCGCTGATACCAGTCTGACCCTTCACAGTAACTATTGATGACGGAACCGAGTTCCAGCAGAAAATCATTCAGCAGGCCGACATTTTCGTTGGTTTTGGCATTGTACTTTTCCAGGTAGTTGCGTTCGGCAATGGCAATGTCCGCTTCCTGCCGCGCAACTACTGCGGCTGCGGGAGCGCTGAGCCCCCCCGCGCCCCTCATTGCCGCCATCCTTGCGCCTTGTATTCTCATCACCAGATTATGACGGCGATCGTTGGAGTAGAGTGTGAATAGAGCTCTGTCGATCCTGTTTACATGTCTGGAAAAATCGTTGAAACACTCATCATTGTTGTCGCAGCAACTGCCTGCTCCAACCTCAAATCCGGAGCCGGGATCATCCGGCATACCGCATGATGGATCACTGGCGCATTGCTGAAAGGCGTGATAGTTGATAAGGGTATGGGCAAAGGCACTGGCACCGGTCATCATGTTGGAGAATGAAGGCTGGAAGAGAGCATCCGACACATCATCAGCGCGGGCAGACTGGCTGATACTCTGTGCCAGCATCACAGCGATGAGAATCTGAAGTATCCGAATCATTTCCCATCTCCTCTGACAATTCGTACCATATGCGGTTTTTCCATCCCTTGATGCCGGATCACATCCTCGAATTCGTTCTCCGTCAGAGCATCAAAAAGATCACCGGGGTACCACACATAGAGTGCATAATTGGTTGCCTCTACAGCGGTAATCCGGGCCACTAGTTTTCCCCTCAATCGCAACCATACTTTTTGACTGTCACCAGAAGTCACCTCTATCTTATGGTGTTCAACATCCTGGCCCTCTTTGGCTGTCACTGTCAGTGTTATGGTGTCACCAACCCCTAAGGAGGTCAGGTCAAACTGGAGCCGAGCCAGGTCAGGGGTCTTTCCCAGAAAGAAGCTGTCCGCCTCATCATCGCCACCAATACTGCCCCAGACCGCCGCCATGCGTCCACTCTTGAGATCCTTCTGTGCTTTAAGTTGCAGACGGAGAGGATTTTCCGGATCTCCTCCAGCGTCGTTCCGATAGTCGCGGACAATATTCTGATATTTCTGTGCTTCCACCGTAATCGGCAGCACCAACAGGCTGGATATCAACAGGCAGATGAACTTACTCATAGATTTCCTAACCTGTCGACTTTCTGGTTTCGATGGTGATGGCAACACGCCGGTTTTTGGCCCGCCCTTCCGGATTGTCACTGCCGTCGCTCTTTGTATTGGGTGCGGCGGGTTCTCGTTCCCCCCTCCCTTGGGTGGCAATCAGTTCAGCGGCGATGCCAGATGATGTCAACCAGTCACGTACTGAATCGGCACGTTTCAGGGAGAGGGACTGATTGTACTGCTCGCTTCCCTTGGAGTCGGTATGTCCCACTACGGTGACCTTGACCACATCACTCCCTTCGATCAATACCTTGAGATCATTGAGTGACTGTTCGGCCGCCTGTTTCAACGTATGGCTGTCAAAATCGAACAGCACATCGCTCGAGAGGTCGACCTCGATGATGGTCTCCTTAACGGTTGCATTGAGGTTCTCGATGGCCTGATCGAGGCTGGATACATCAGCGGTCAGTCCAACACCGCTTGCACCCAGGGCGGCATCAAGGCCGATGATATCGACAACCTCACTGGTTATCTCGACAACATTACTGTTGAGGGTGACGGCGCCACGGGAGGGACCCAGGCGGTTGAACGCCTGGCCTGCCGCGGCCGCTGTCTCCGGGGCATCCGGATCCTCACCATAGGGGCCAGCCCAACCAGTGACAGTCCACACTGAGAGCAGGCAGGAGAGAATCCACCTCTTGAACACGATGATTCCCCTTTATCGTGTTATCGGAAGATCATCAAAGGGGGTAGCGCCGCGGATGATAAGATTGATGGTGGATGTCTCCGAGGCGGGAGCGGGAAACTTGAACCAGATGATCGACTTTGCCCCTGGTTTCATCCAGGCGGTTTGAAGGAACCCGCTTGAAGCAGGACTGGCAATATACTTTTCATTTTCATCCTTTAGGACATGGTACTTCTTGTTCTCTTCAGGGTCGATGTAGTAGACATGTTTAAAGTGATAGCTGGCTTTGAAATCTGCCCCTGAAGTGTTGTCGTATTGGGCAACAATGGTGAGCACGTTGTTCTTGGCGACCCGTGCCTTGAGGATATTGAGTTCAGCACCATTGTCGAGATATTGGGTCTGAAGGGGTTCAGCATGAACCAGGAATGAGAGTGAGAGAAGTAGTGTGAACGATAGGAGCTTTAGCTTCATTTTGATCCCCTTGGTGCAGTGTGTCGTAATGGTGTGTATGCAATTATCGTCAGGTAAGTGTAACAAGCAAATAATCGGTTAGTTCTGTCTGGTGGCTGATTCTTTGAGGTAGAGAGTATCAATGGTAATGCCAGTATGTCGAGTCCAGTCTCGACAGATCCTCACCATCAGTCCGGGCTTCCATATTGAGTTAGGATATACTGTACCCCCAGAGGACCCTGATTGAAGCAAGGTCCACCCTGGTTAAATGCTGCCAGTTTTTATTAAGAGCAAAGCCATGGTTCACCGAATACTTGTTGACAGCGATCATCGCTCACACCCTGTGGATAATTGATTGAATGAATTTTACCGACCCATCGCCATCACCTGTTGACCCGGCCAAGGCCTGGTTCGATCAGGCGGTGGCTGAAAAAATCTCCCGCAACCCCCTTACGATGTCCCTGTCGACAGTGAGCAGTGAGGGTCTCCCCTCATCAAGAATGGTATTGCTCAAGGGATTTGATGATGAGGGAGCCGTCTTCTATACCAACTACCAGTCTCTGAAGGCGCAGGAGATTGACCACAACAGCAATGTCTCACTCCTCTTCCACTGGGATAGCTACGAGCGTCAGCTCCGAATCCAGGGGAGAGCGAAAAAAGTCAGTGTTGAGGAGTCTGATCGCTATTTTGCCTCAAGAGATCGGCTCAGTCGGATTGGCGCCTGGTCAAGCCGGCAGTCCGAGCCCCTTAAGAGCCGAACAGCCCTCATCGGGAAGGTCGCCATGCTGACAGCGAGGTGGGTGGGGAGGGAGATTCCCCGACCTGAGTTCTGGGGGGGCTATCGGGTCTCACTCGATCTTGTTGAGTTCTGGCAGGGTCATGAGGGGCGTCTCCATGATCGAATACGGTATATCCGCAAGGAGGGGGGCTGGGAGTGGCTGCGGCTACAGCCCTAGAGCCGCATCCGATCGGTATCGGTTTGGGAGGTGAAACTCAGCGCTTCTTCTCAGGGATGAGTCCCCGGGGGGCAAAGCGAAGCACCAGGAGCAGAATGAGCCCCATGGTCATCAACCGCATATGGGCCGCATTTTCAAGAAGGTGAGCACGCAGCGGACTACTCTCATCCATCCCTGAAGTGATGAGATCCATCAGCTGAAGTCCAATGGGCTCAGCTTCAATCCAGAAGAACCAGATGACAAAGCCGCCGAGAACCGCTCCAAAATTATTTCCAGAGCCGCCTACAATCACCATAACCCAGATGAGAAAGGTAAAGCGAAGCGGCTGATAGGAGGAGGGGGTGAACTGACCATCAAGCGTGGTCAGCATCGCCCCGGCCATGCCGATGACGGCAGAACCCAATACGAAGACCTGGAGATGGCGCCAGGTGACATTCTTGCCCATCGCGCTCGCGGCAACTTCATTGTCCCTGATCGCCCGCATCATTCGCCCCCAGGGGGATCGGAGCGCGGTCTCAGAGAGCCAGAGTATTATCACCAGGACAGTAGCAAATAGTCCGGCATAAGAGAGTTTGACCAGGATTGAAGAGGTTTCAATAATGGAGAGGCCAAAATTATCGGTCCAGCTCTGAAGCCAGGCCGTCTGCTGAAGGGCGATCTCATAGGGGACAGGTCTTGGCAGTCCGGTGACATTCTTTACCCCACGGGTGAGCCAATCCTCATTCTTCAGAAAATAGATGATGATCTCTGAAATACCGAGGGTGGCAATGGCGAGGTAGTCTGATCTCAGGCCGAGGGCAATCTTTCCAACAACCCATGCCGCGGCAGCGGCAAAGATACCACCGACCAGCCACGAGAGCAGTATCGGTTGGTTGAACCCTCCGAGGTATCCTGTTTTTGCCGGTTCAATGGCTTCAATCGTACTGATCGCCGGGTCGATGATAAGGCGCATCAGGGCATAGCCGACAACGGCGACGACCATTGTCGGCCAGTAGCGTTTTTTCTCGAGGGTGACCGTTTTTTTCCAGGTAAAGATACCAATAATGATGGCGAAGAGTCCTGCCAGCAGTCCGAGGATTGCCCGCATCCCCCCTGCCTCCCAGGTCGCTGCAACGGGCGAACTGGAGATGATGATGGCGGCAAGTCCTCCCAGGGCAGCAAAACCCATCACGCCCGCATTAAAGAGGCCGGCATAACCCCATTGAATATTGACCCCCAGCGACATAATTGCTGAGATCAGGCAGAGATTGAAAATGGTGAGGGCAACATTCCAGCTCTGCACAATCCCAACACCTGCAACCATGGCAAGCATGATCAAAAAGAGGAGGCTGTTTTTTTGTGTTCTGCTCATAGTGTCTTGCCGCTAAAGATACCGGTGGGTTTTACCAGAAGAACAATTACCAGAATGAGAAACGATACGGCGAACTTGTAGTCTGTTGAAAGCAGTTGCATCAACCCTTCCGGAGCCATTGAGAGAGGGAGCAGATAGGCCAGAACCTTCTTGTAGGCGAAGGTGACAATGAGCGCTGAAAACGCGATCACAAAGCCACCGGCAATGGCGCCAAGTGGATTTCCCACTCCACCGACAATGGCCGAGGCAAACATCGGCAGCAGGAGCTGGAGGAAGATGAAGGGCTTATAGCTCTTGTCGAGGCCATAGAGGGTGCCGGCAACGGCGGCCAGTGTTCCGGTAATGATCCAGGCAATAATCACCACTCGTTCTGGGTTGATTCCGGACAGAAGGGCGAGATCTTCGTTATCGGAGTAGGCTCGCATCGATTTGCCGGTTCGGGTGCGATTGAGGAACCAGAAGAGCAGTGTGACAATGACAATGGCGGTGATGATGGTGACCCCCTGTGAGGTCTTGATCGCCAGCCCCTCACTCAGGCCGGTCATCTCCTTGAAGGCCCGTACCTTCATGATGAATCGGGTGCCATCACTAAAGATCTGGTCATTGGGACCAATAATGAAACGGATCAGTCCGCCGAGAAAGAACATCACTCCAACCGAGACAATCAGATAGGTGACGGGTTCTGCTCGCTGGGATCGATAGTAGCGATAGACAAGCCGATCAGTAAACAGGCAGAGCGCGATAGTAATCAGAATTCCAAAAGGGAGAGCGAGCAGGGCCGTAGGTAAGACACCAAAGCTCACCCCTTGCGCCTGCAGTGCCCAGGTGATCAGAATGGTGGCCATGGCCCCGAAAGACATGGTCTCACCATGGGCAAAGTTGGAGAAGCGGAGAATGCCATAGACCATGGTGATGCCCAGAGCACCCAGTGCCAGTTGGCTGCCATAGGCGAGCCCGGGAACAATAATAAAATTACTAATCAGCGCCAGAGTGTTGAGAATGTCAGTCATCGGTTACCCCCCAAGAAATGACTTGCGCACATCAGGGTTGGCAATCAGTGCTTCACCCGTATCAGTGTAACGGTTACTCCCCTGAACCAGGACATAACCTTTATGGGCAATGTTGAGAGCATGTTTTGCATTCTGTTCCACCATTAAAATGGCAATTCCGGTCTGTGCAACTTCTATAATTCTTCCAAAGAGCTCATCCATCACGATGGGTGAAACTCCAGCGGTGGGTTCATCGAGCATCAGAACTTTGGGCTGGGTCATCAGGGCGCGACCCACCGCGACCTGCTGGCGCTGACCTCCAGAGAGTTCTCCCGCGGTCTGGCTGCGTTTTTCTTTCAGTATTGGGAAGAGATCAAAAACCTGTGCCATGGTATCGGAAAAATCATCTCGTCGAATGAAGGCCCCCATCTCCAGGTTCTCTTCAACGGTCATTGAGGTGAAGACATTGCTGTTCTGAGGGACAAATCCCATCCCTTTAATGACCCGATCCTGGGGCTTGAGGGTAGAGATGTCTTCTCCGTCCATGAGCACCCTGCCTTCACGGAGTGAAAGCATTCCAAATATTGCCTTCATTGCCGTCGATTTACCCGCTCCATTGGGGCCGACGACAACAGCGATCTGGCCTTTTTCTACCCCGATGGTACAGGAGTGGAGGATGTCGGCACCGCCATAACCTCCGGTCATGCTCTCACCCAGAAGGTAGCTCATTGAGACAACTCCTTGGTCTGCTTGATGCCGGTGCCCAGGTAGGCTTCAATGACTGCTTCATTAACTTTGATCTCTTCGGAAGTACCTATGGTGAGGACAGCCCCCTCGGCCATTACAATAACAGGGTTGCAGAGCCGGGCGATAAAATCCATGTCATGTTCGATGACACAGAAGGTGTAGTTGAGTTCTTTGTTAAGGCGAATAATAGCATCGCCTATGGTCTTGAGAAGGGTACGGTTTACACCGGCCCCGACCTCGTCAAGGAATACAATTTTGGCTTCTACCATCATGGCACGGCCAAGTTCGAGGAGTTTTTTTTGTCCCCCTGAAAGGTTGCCGGCAAGTTCATTGGCAACCTGTTTGATCTGTAGAAAATCGATCACCTCATCAGCCTTTTTGGCGATCTCGACCTCTTCCATCCTGACCCTTGCAGGGCGAATCCAGGTATCGATCAGGTTCTCTCCGGATTGTCCTCCCGGAACCATCATCAGGTTTTCCCTAACGCTTAAGGTGGAGAACTCATGGGCGATCTGGAAGGTGCGCAACAACCCTTTTGAGAAGAGTTCATGGGGCGGGAAAGCTGTAATTTCATTATCATCAAGCCAGACGCGGCCAGAAGTTGGCGGATAGACACCGGCGATGACATTAAATAGGGTGGTCTTGCCTGCACCATTGGGTCCGATCAGGCCGGTGATCGCCCCTTTTTCAATGGTCAGTGAGACATCATTAACCGCATGGATTCCCCCAAAACTCTTATGCAAGTTTTTGATGGTGATCATGGGGTTTTTGGTGAAAAAAACGGCCCGGGTTTTATATCACCCGGGCCGCTTGGTTCATTGTTTAGCGATAGCGGACAGTTGTGATTTTTCCACCTTCAATCGCAATTTCTTTATAACTCCCGGCAGATTCACCCGCACCAATCAGTTCAACGTTCGAGGCGCCGACATAGTCAACTTCACCACCACCGGCAATGATCTTCAGAGCCTTGCCGAGTTCTCCGGGAAAGATTTTTTCACCCGGGGCGTTGGCGACATCCATGACTTTTCCTTTAAAGGACTGGCTGTCTGTGGAGTTTGCGGCCTGCATGGCAAGCATAATCAGAGCTGCAGCATCGTAGGATTCCGGTACAAAGGGCCCGTCGTGTTTAAAGCCGGATACGAGTCTTCTGAACTCGACATTACCTAGGCTGTCGGTTCCTGGAAGTCCCCCGATAGAGCCGTTCAAATCAGGTCCGATCGCCTTTGGCAGGCTTTCGCCAATCATGCCGTCAGGAAGATAGAACTTGTCGAATGCACCGCTGTCGAGACTGGCCTGGATGATCCCCTTGCCACCCTGATCAAGATAGCCGGCAACCACCAGAATCTCACCTCCGGCCTGTGCCAGTGCGGCGACTTCAGCACCGTAGTCACCCTTGCCGTCTTCATGAGAGGCATTCATAGTGACCGTTCCACCACCTGCTTTGATGTTGGTTTCGATGCTGTCGGCCAGACCCTTGCCATAATCATTATTGGTGTAGGTGATCGCAGCAGACTTAATGCCGTGTTCCTTGAGGATTGCGGCAACAACCTGTCCCTGCCGTGCATCAGAAGGTGAAGTTCGGAAGAAGAGGCCATCGTCTTCAATCGTGGAGAGCGCAGGGGAGGTCGCAGAGGGTGAAATCATCACCACTCCATTGGCCATCGCCACGTTCTGGAGAATTGAGGTGGTTACACCTGAACAGTCAGCGCCCATGATGGCGTTGACTTTGTCGGAAGTGATCAGGCGCTCAGCCGCCGCATTGGCTGCGGCCGCATCAATACAAGTTGAGTCAGCACGAATACCGGTAACGCTGGAGCCGCCCATAAAGGCACCACTCGCGTTGACTTCGGCTATTGCCATCTCAGCACCGGCCGCCATATCGGGGGTCAGTGATTCAATAGGGCCGGTATAGCCAAGGATAATTCCTATCTTGGCATCACCCGCCATTGCCGGACCGGCCAGCATTGTGGTGACAGCCGCCGCCATTATGATTTTTTTCATCTCAATCCTCCTGGTATTTGGATTAGGTTTTACTTATTAGATCCCGATGAGGTCATTAACATACAAGCACCATCGTCAGGATTTTTAAATGCTGACAACTTGACTGCATAACGCTAAAGTTGTCAGTGCACTATGAAGCATACAATTCAGCATTTCAGTTGTCTACAGTGGATAATTACCGATCAGTTCAATTGGTTTTTTCCACTAGGGAGATAATCACTCAAGAATCATTCTAAAATGCTGCAAATGGGGGTTAAATAGTGTGGCTTGAGGACGATCTCTCTAGACGCCAAGCCAGGTGCGCTGGATTCCAGATTCGCTGGAAAACAGTTCGGGGGTGCCGCTCCAACGGATGCGTCCTTTGCCCAGTACTACGATCTGATCAGAGAGCCGGGTTGCAAAACCAAGGTTCTGTTCAACCATGAGCATGGTAAGCCCTTGTCTTTTAAGCGTTGTCAGCAGTTCTTCAATCTCTTTGACCACCAGGGGGGCCAGGCCCTCGGTAGGCTCATCGAGGATCAGCAGATCGGGATTGGTCATCAGTGCACGGGCGATTGAGAGCATCTGCTGCTCGCCACCCGAGAGCTTGCCGCCACCGCTCTGGGCGCGTTCTTTAAGGTGTGGAAATAGGGAATAGACAGAATCGAGAGTCCACTGCTGTTGAGAGGCGCCCTCCCGCCCCTTTCGAGAGGCTATCTCCAGGTTTTCACGAACGGTTAAAGAGGGAAAAATTCCACGTATCTCAGGTACATAGGCTATACCCTGTTTGGCAATCTTGTATGGGGGGAGTTTGTTGATCTCCTGATCGTCATAGATGATGCTCCCTGTTCGTTTGTGGAGGATGGCCATGATCGAGTTGAGGAGAGTGGTTTTCCCCGCCCCATTTCTTCCGAGGACGCTCAGCACCTCGCCGCTATTGACAGAGAGGGAGACCCCTTGAAGGATATGACTCTGATCATAGAAGGCCTGAAGGTTATCGACTCTCAGGAGTGGGTTGCTCATGAGGAAGCGTCCCCAAGATAACGCTGACGGACGATATCCGAACTCCTGACCTCATCAAGGGTGCCTTCGACAAGGACGGAGCCATAGTCGAGCACTGTAATTCGATCGGTTACCCCAAATACAACATCCATATCGTGTTCAATGATGAGTATGGTCAAAGAGGAGGGGAGAGCACTGATCAGATTGAGCATTATAGTCGTCTCCTCTGGGCTCATTCCGGAGGTCGGTTCATCAAGCATCAGAACCTTGGGCTGTGTGGCAAGTGCCAGCCCAACTTCGAGTTGGCGTTGGTGGCCATAGGAGAGGTGATGAACGGGAATATCGAGAACCGACAAGAGATCAACCTGTTCGGCAATACTTTCGGCCGCCTCTTTGATCTCACTCACTGAGTCAAAGGGTCTCCAGAAGACCCGCCCCAACTCCACAGAGACGGCGCAGGCAGTTGTTAGATTCTCCAGTGCAGTCAGTTCCATGAAGAGGTTGTTTTTCTGGAAACTTCTGCCAAGCCCTGCTTTGGCACGCTGGTTGGGTGATTTTTTGCTGACATCCCGGCCATCTATCAGGACTCGTCCCGAGTCAGTCTTGACCTCACCGGTGAGGAGGTTAAAGAGCGTGGTTTTTCCGGCCCCGTTGGGGCCAATGACGGCATGACGGGCCCCTTTGGCAAGCTCCAGGCTGATATTGTCGGTCACCAGCAGCGAGCCGTAGAATTTATTTAGACGCTCTGCCTTAAGCATCTCCATCCATCCTCTGGGTTTCAGGCCGGGTGCGTTGTTCTCTGAATCGACGCCACTGCCTTGCGAATGTTCCATAAAGGCCATCACTGGCAAAGAGGACAACGCCAATAAAGAAGATGCCCATATAGATCATCCAGTGTTCTGTCAGTGATGAGATCTCGTGGGTCATCAATTGAACAGTGGCGGCTCCAATGATCGCGCCGACCAGTGAACCAGTACCCCCTACGATCACCATGATCAGGACTATCCCGGAGACGGTCCAGTACATGGCATCCGGGGAGACAAAACCCATGTGCTGAGCCTGAAGGGAGCCAGCCAGCCCGGCAATTGTTCCGGCAACAATAAAGATCGCCAGCTTGTAGCGGTTTATGGGGACCCCGAGGGAACGCATGCGGTTTTCATTTTGATGAATTCCAATCAGATATCGACCAAAAGGCGAATTGGTAACGAGATCAAGCAACAGGTAGATGATGACGGCGACAAAAAGGGTAAAGAGGGCAAAATCAGCTGGATCAAATGAGTTGAGTCCGAATGATTCAAGATCAATTCGCGGAATCCCGGGCATTCCGTCATCTCCTCCATACTCTCTGTTTTTCAGAAAATAGGCATGGAACATCTGAGAGATGGCCAGAGTGATCATAATAAAAAAGATCCCACCCAGACGAACGACAAAAAGGCCAACGAGTGCCGCCACCAGGCCGGCAACCAGGATTGAGATTACCAGAGAGGGGGCCACACTCCAGCCCATGTGGACGGTGAGAATTCCAGTGGCGTAAGAGCCGATCCCAAGAAAGGCCGCATGGCCCAGTGAGATCATACCGGTATAACCCACAAGCAGGTCCAGGCTCATGGCAAAGATCGCCAGGATGGCGATCTCCGCCAGTATTTCATGGCCGTAGTATCCGGCGAACTGATGAAAGGTGAGGGCACCGATAATGATTACAACAGTGGTCACTCGTTCCAGGGAAAAGAGGTTTTTCATCACTCAGCCCTTACTGGAAAGAGACCGCCGGGCCTGATCAGGAGAATAACAACCATCAGGGCATAGATTGTCACACTGGCAAATTCAGGGACAAAGACCTGGCCGTAAGTCTCTGCCAGGCCAATCATCAATGAGCCCACCGCGGCACCTTTGAGGCTGCCGAGACCGCCTACAACCACAACGATAAGCGTCAGGATCAGGATTGACATATCCATCCCCGGTTCGACAGGGAAGACCGCTCCTGCAACCACTCCTGAGAGGCCGGCAAGATAGCAACCAAGGCAGAAGATCCCAAAGAAGGCAAGATCAATATTGATGCCAAGAGAGGAGACCATCTCCCGATTGTCAACTCCTGCCCTGATAATCGACCCGATACGGGTTTTTTCAAGACCAAAGTAGAGAACTACCATCACCAGCAGGCCAAGGGCAATAATAAAGAGCCGATAGGAGGGGTAGGTTTCACCAAAGATTTGTATGCTGCTGGATAAGAGGTTGGGCTGTGGGATCGCATCAGGAAGATTTCCCCAGAAGATGCGAACCGTATCCAAACCAACAAATATAAGGCCAAAGGTAACCAGCACCTGTTTGAGAGGGGGCGCTTTTTGCAGCCGCTTAATCAGGGTGACATAGAAAATCATCCCTATGACCATGACCCCAAGCGGTGCCAGGGCTAAAGCCGTCCAGAAGGATTCGGTATGATTATAGACGGTGAGGCCAAGGTAGGCGCCAAGCATATAGAGTGTTCCATGGGCCAGGTTTACAAAGTTCATCAGCCCGAAGACGACGGAGAGCCCGACTGAGAGCAGAAACAGCAACATGGCGAGTTGCAGTCCATTTAAGGTCTGGATAAAGAGAAATGTGGGATCAGTAAACATTCAGCCTGGCTCTATCTGTTGTAAATAAAGATCTCTTCCATCTGTTTGAGTTTGTTGGTTTCTTGGTTCTGATTTATTGTAACGTCGGCCGACTTCTGGGTTATTTCATCCCATTATCTACTATTTAGGCTTTTGCGTACTTCATAATCTAATACGCTGTGAGAGATCTTCAAAGAGATCAGGGGTTAACTCCTTCCACACCTTGTTTGAGGCAACATAAGCAGGAGAATTGCAACGGCTTGATTTATTTCGACCATAAAAAACAGGGGAAGGCCGAAGCCTTCCCCTGGTTGACACCATCTCGGCAAACCAATTTCAGACTGGTCTATGAATTACAGCCATCGGAGGGTACTTTAACATCTTTAATGATGTCATAGACCTCAGGACCGATCACACCCTCTTTCTTTACGTTTTTGTAAACATAAATATGCTGGATGATGTTGCCGTTTATGGGATCAAACCGCAGCTTTCCTCGAGGACCATCAAAGCTGACATTGCGGATTGCTTCCATAAAGGCGGCTTTGTCCGAAGTGTTGCCACTGACAGCCTGAAGAGCTTCAACAATAACCCTTGCCGAGTCATAGCCCTGGACACCAAACTCTGATCCACCGCGGTCATGTTTGGCTTTGAAGGCAGCATGGAATTGCTTGTTTGCGGCATTGTCAATGGTGGTGACGTAGTTGGCAGAGCCGATAATGTTGTTCGCACCTTCACCCTGCTTCTTGATATAAAGTGGTGAGGTGAGCCAACCTGCTCCAGTCAGTGGGATATCCTTGCCGATATTAAAATCGCCGAAGGATTTAACAAACTGGATAGCGGCACCACCGGCAAAGAAGACAAACAGGGCATCAGGTTTTGCAGCCTTTACCTTGGCCAGGTAGGGAGCATAGTCTTTGGTGCCCTGGAGTGGGGGATACTCTTCCCCGATGATCTTGCCGCCAGCGGCCTCAAATCCTGCCTTGAAGTGCCCCATCATTTGATGTCCTGCCGCATAGTCAGGAGCCATCAGATAGATATTTCGATGGCCTTGATCATACATCCACTGACCCATTGGGCGAACAATCTGCCGGTTTGAGAAGGAGGTGCGGACAAACCACGGGCTGCACTTTGAACCGCTGATACCATCATGGCCGGCATTGGCGATAACAAAAGGTGTTTGTGAGTTGTGCACGGTGTCACGCATAGCCGCCAATACACCTGATGACACAGGGCCTACCAGAACATCGACCTTATCTGAGTGGATCAGCTTTTTTGTCTTGGCAAGGCCGGTGTTGGGTTTGCCCTCAGTATCTTCTTTGACCAGTACTATTTTTCTACCGTTAACTTCGCCTCCGAAGACTTCCAGGCCGAGTTCAAAGGCACGGGCAATCTCTCCGCCGAGCCCCCCGTAGACACCCGAGAAAGGCAGGATTAATCCGACTTTAAAATCCTCGGCTGCTTGGGCCGGGGCAGCCACGCTGGCACAGAGTGCGGTGGCAATAGCTATAGATTTAATACTTCTCATTTTTGTCATCTCCTCCTATTGTTGTTTAATGAAGCAATCAAGCAGCCACAAATATTACACGGTTATTTGGCTTAATGGGAGGTTAAAACGGTTATCAATAACATTCGGCAAGTCGGTTTAATCTCTGATTCAGGCATTAAATTTGGTCTGGGGTGATTTCCGGTCAGTTAATTTGACGGGATAATCCTGTTTAACCATAACTCAAATGTCTATCCCCAAACTCTCCCAGATCCGGTCAATCCTGGTTTTTGTCTCAAGGTCCATCTTGATGGGAGATCCCCATTCACGCGTTGTCTCTCCCTTCCATTTTTCAGTGGCATCCATTCCCATTTTAGATCCAAGGCCTGAGACAGGTGAGGCAAAGTCGAGGTAATCGATCGGAGTATTTTCAATTAGAGTGGTATCCCGAGAGGGGTCCATTCGGGTCGTGATCGCCCAGATAACATCTGCCCAGCTGCGAATATCGATATCGTCATCGGTCACTATAATATACTTGGTATACATGAACTGGCGAAGAAATGACCATATTCCCATCATGACTCGCTTGGCATGCCCCGGGTACTCTTTCTTTATACTGACGACAGCCATCCGATAGGAGCACCCCTCTGGCGGCAGAAAGAAGTCAACAATTTCTGGAAATTGCTTCTTCAGGATGGGGACGAATACTTCATTCAGTGCCACTCCCAGAATGGCAGGCTCATCCGGAGGTCGTCCTGTATAGGTTGAGTGGTAGATAGGATTGGTTCGGTGGGTAATGCGCTCGATGGTAAAGACCGGGAAACGTTCTACTTCATTGTAGTAGCCGGTATGGTCACCGAAAGGGCCTTCCTCAGCCATCTCGTCAGGATCGATAAATCCTTCAAAGACGATCTCAGAGAATGCCGGCACCTGAAGATCTGAACCAATGCACTTTACAACCTCAGTTTTTGCCCCCCTCAGTAGTCCAGCGAAAGCATATTCAGAGAGGGTGTCCGGTATGGGGGTTACTGCTGCAAGGAGTATGGCGGGATCAACGCCAATGACGACTGCCACAGGGAAAGGTTTTCCAGGGTTCTCCACTTTCCATTGGGTAAAGTCAATAGCTCCCCCACGGTGTGAGAGCCAGCGCATGATCACCTTGTTTTTACCTATGACCTGTTGTCGATAGATCCCCAGATTCTGGCGTTCCTTGTTGGGCCCACGTGTTACCACAAGCCCCCAGGTAATTAACGGGGCAACATCTCCAGGCCAACACTTCTGAATGGGCCAGGTTGAGAGATCCACCTGATCACCTTCCAGCTGATGTTCCTGACAGGCTCCCTTGGACTTCACCTTGGGCGACATATTCAATACCTGTTTGAACAGCGGAAGTTTTTTAATCGTATCCTGCCACCCTTTGGGGGGATCAGGTTGCTTCAGATAAGCAAGGAGTTGCCCCACTTCACGCAGGTGATCTACTGATTGCTGACCCAACCCTGATGCGACTCTTTCAGTGGTGCCGAAGAGGTTGGTTAATACTGGAATTGATGACCCTTTGGGGTTTTCAAACAACAGAGCAGGCCCGCCAGCATGAAGAACCCGATCAGCGATCTCTGTCATCTCAAGCGAGGGGTCAACTTCAACAGTAATTCGTTTGAGCTCTCCTTGTTGCTCAAGTAGCTCAATAAAAGCCCGAAGGTCTTCAACACTCATTGTCGTCTCTACTCCGCTATTATCATCTGATATAAACTGATTTGAAAAAAGGTCGTATCCTTACGGTTATATCAGCACAATGATTATAGGTAAGTTGCCCTCTCACGTCTTGGGTACATTAAGACCATCTATTGTTTCAAGCCTATAATCTTTATCCTGACTTGTTCTTGGGAGCAGAATACGGCTGTAAGTTCAGTATCGAGGATTTTGGAGCAGTGGATGGCTTGAGTGATAATGGAGATTGATATCGACCCAGCATACCTCCGGGTGAAGATTATTCAGACTCAAATCCGGTGCATACGCAACCTTCTTGCTGATTGATCATGGCGTCGGTTACTCGGACAGCACCGGAAAAATAAATTCGAGTGGTGGTTTTTTCCTAATGATGGTCCGGGCCACAAGCAGGGTTCCGGCGGTGAGTCTGAAGCCTGGGTCTTTTGGATCTCTCCACATAAACCCAGAGGGATGGCTGGTCTCTCTCACTGGTTTGGCAATCACTTCAACCCGTGATTGGCCTTCCAGGAGCTTTTCAGCAAGAGCCTGATTACCGAGAAGGGTCTCGGCGGCCTGCTGTGTAATCGGCATCGTTGATACCGATGTGACTTCAGCGATCAGAACCCCGGATTGAGGATCAGAAAGCCAGTACTCGTTTGCAGGGGAGTGGTCAGGGGAGGACATCGAAAGCTCCATCATCATGCCCGGATGTAGTTTCTTGCCTTCACTAATGGGGTAGTAGGCGACAACAACAAGAGGGTCGCTCTCTTTTCGGGTATTAATGGAGCCTAGCTGAGAGCCCGGATTAATAACTGAACCTTCAGTAACGCCCAGTTCCAGGATCCTGCCTGAATAGGGGCTTAAGATATGGTTGTTTTCAATTGATCCGGTTTTAAGGGAATCGAGGTGTTGCCTGGATCTTGATAGTTGATGTTGGTCACTGAGGTTATCCAATATCTCTTCTTGCTCAAGACGACTCAATGCCATCTGATTGTCCAACAACTCAAGTTGAAGCGCCGTAATCTGCTGCGATTTATCAAGGTGTTGTTCTACTGATTTTTCTGCTCTTGCTATAGTTTCAATTGTTCTCATTTCCAGTTTTATGAGTTCAGCATCAATTTGTGCAAGGAAGGTCTGCTGATCGATGAGGTCTGATTCTGTCTGGACAGGTTCTTGATCTTTTTTCTCTTCATTTTGATTGGGGTCGGTGGGAGTGATCAGCTTGTGGCTGAGTGATTGAGACTCTGATTGTCTAAGCTGGTTTAGTGCCTTTATCTTGTTTTCGATAATGAGCTCTTCTTTCCCCTTTATCACCCGGGATAACTGATTTGATTGATCAACTTCATCCTTAAGTTTCTCAATCCGAGATTTAATAATAAGATCTTCACCCTTAAGAAATTCACGTTTTTGCGCTTTGGATCTGCTCGATATTGCTTTAGTGGCTGTTTGAGATTCGATCAGCCTGTTCAAATGTTGTTCGGCCATATCAACCCTGTTCTTGAATAGAGGTTGATTTACCGTTGCCAGGCGGGCTCCTTTTGTGATGGTGCTTCCAGGCTCTACTTCCCACGTTTCAAGTCGGCCAGTCACTCTGGATTGAATCGGAACTATTTTATAAGGCGAAATGAGAACAGCATGGGTGGATACGGTTATCGGTAACCGACCTATAACCAGATAGGTAAGTGCAACTCCAAGGATTATCCCCAGAACCACGATGATCAGAGATCCCAATGGCCGAACTACCTGCAGGAAGCGGATAAGTGCTTCAGGTGAATCTGGGGATAAGTTATGGTTCAATCGTGACATGATGCCTAGATCATTTGTCTGGAGATAAGATTACTGAAGAAGCCGGGTTCCTGGCTGAGCTTGGCATAGGTTCCCTGTTGTACCACCCTTCCTTTGTCGATGACATAAAGGCGGTCAGCATCTCTAATCGTGCTCAAGCGGTGGGCAATCACGACCCGGGTTATACGGCGTCGATGAATGGCTGCGGTAACAATTGCCTGTGTTCGATTATCGAGAGCGCTGGTGGCTTCATCAAAGAACACCATCTTTGGCCGACCGACCAGAGCGCGGGCAATCAGGAGTCTCTGACGCTGACCCCCTGAAAGGTTGGTACCCCCTTCAGCAACCACGGTGTGAATACCCATAGGCATCTTCTCGAGATCACCCGCCAGTCCGGCATCGGCGGCAGCTTCCCATGCTTCGGCATGAGAGATCTGCAGGTTGTTGGCTATGTTTTCATAAACACTCCCAGCATTCAGTTTTCCGTTTTGGAGCACTGATCCAATCTGTCTTCTGACAGCAATAACGTTGATCCCGGAGAGGTCTTTGCCATCATAGAGAACGCGGCCCACCTCAGGTGTTTCAAACCCAAGAAAGAGGCGGAGGAGGGTAGACTTTCCTGAGCCTGATGGCCCTACGATGCCTACAAACTCTCCAGGTTGAATGTCCATATTGATTTGGTCAAGGATGACCGGCCCCTCCTCTGTGTAGCGAAAAGTAACCTTCTGAAATTCAATATGACCGGCAAGTCGCCCTGGGTCTGCCGCATCTTCACCTACCTCCGGCTCCCCCTCGAGGATGGGTTTTACTCGTTTTGCCTTAACCAGAGTGTCAATAATACTGACAATCGTGTTGCTGATCGCTGACCAACCTGACAGGTAGAGAACGAATGCAGCATTAAACGCAATAAATGTGCCTATGGTCATCACACTGCCACTTGCCGGGTTTAAGCCAACCACAAGATCAGCGGCCTTCCAGAACAACAAGCCGGTGGCAACCGGAGAGAGTGCGATATGGAAAAGGGCTACTCCATTTGAAAGTCTGTCAATGGTCAGTTCAAGCTTGAGTTGTGGGATATATCTAGAAGCCCAATGGTTGTATGCACGATATTCACTGCCAGTAAGTTTCAGCTTCTGAACACTTCCAATCATCTGAATAACCATGCCGTGGAAAACGCCAGCTAACTCGATCAGCTTAAGAGAGAGGCGCTGGACAACATAACTTGTAGAAATGGTAACCACCATGACCAGAAGACCAATCCAGAAGGCGATCATTGCAAGATCAGGGCTGTAGTACCAGAGCAGGCCAAAGTTCAGCAGCGCCAATATCCCGGATAATAATGGTCGCAAAGTGGCAACTCCGAGTTCCCTGTTGATATCACTTACGGCATCCACCCGACTTTGAAGGTCACCACTCGAGTAGGACCTGAAAAATGCAGGACGAAGTTGCAGGACTCGATCCCAGGTGGCGGCCTGTGAGGTAATCTCCCTTCTGACTCCCAATCGGATCGATGCGGTCGCCTGGACAAAAGTGAAAACGATTCCGGCAACTGCAGCAACCAGCAGCATCAATGCAAGCTCGAAGAGCATTCTTCTATCGGCATCAGGAATAGCAGTATCAAATAGAATGCCGACTGTCCATGGAACCAGCATCCCAAGAAGTGTGGCAGCAACTCCTGCCAGGATAATCAGTGAGAAATCCTTTAGTTGTCCTCTTGAGGTAAACAACATAAAACTGAAGATATTTTTTACCTTCCGTGGTAGAGGCCTATAGATCATCGAGGCATCGGGACAGAGGCGTTTTCTATGGTTGTCATCGAGTTGTTGTTCCCTTCCATCCGGGAAGACAATCCGATAGCCGCTTCCGGTTGGAAGTAATGCTACCGGCAGACGTTCCTCTTCCCCTAAAAAGGCAAGAAGCGGTCCGGCATCCTCTCTCCACCAATCAGGTGTAAGGGTGACCTCTCTCCAGCGAAAACCAGAAGAGCGGGCGATTGGATCCATCAGGTGAATGGCCTGATCAGGTTGATCCGATGCAGAGGGAGGCAAAATCTCGACCCCCAGCTGGTCACCGATCACAGTAAGGATAGTTAACAGTTCACTCTCTCTCGTTTTGAACTGTTTTTCCGGGTTGAGCACTGCCGCCAGTTCCGTCAGCACCCCAGTTGTCTGTGATTGTTCGAGCTGACTGGCTTGAAGCCGTCTTGACTGTTCTCTCTTTTTGTCCGCAGCTTCCTGGTCGGCCAGAAAATTAACAAGCAGTTTATGAAGGTTGTTTGTAGCCTTACCTATTTTCTGTGGATCACTGATAGTCTCGGAGAGGGGAGTGATCTTGATTCTGGCCTGATCCCCCTTGGCACTCAGTGTCAGGTGATGGGGCCAGTGGAACCATTCGGACTGATCGGTGACCGGAATATTTTTGAACTCGGTAAAAAACAGTTCTCCCTCAAGGGGCTTGAAGCAGAGATCTCTCTTTGGATCAGACCGTATTGTTTCAGATGGGGGGATATCGAAAACACCTTCTTCAAGGGTGAGAGGAGTGGTCGGGGCTAATTCGTTTCCAGTGATATACTGGCCGACGTGATTGACCCAGTCGGAGAGCCCTCTGCATGTTTCCTGTTGTGAAGTGTCGGAAAAGGCAGAGACTGCGATTGGATCCAACTCGGTCTCCTCGGCAGCAACCACCATTAAGCCAATAGTGTCTGCTGTAATCAGAGGGTTGAATCCAAAGAGAACCTCTCCTGCCTGAAGACTAAAAAGATGGCGGCGGTGCCCTGTAGGACTACCGTTGTCGAACCGGGTGCCGAAGACATTCAACATCCCTCTTTTGATAATCCAGGCCGTATCGGAGGAGTCAGGGAAATGGACCTGGTTGCGGTAGAGCAGGAAACCATCTGATTGAGAGCCAGAAGGATTGCTTTGGTGTTCAAATATCACTCGTCACTCTCCTCAGGACCTTCACCAGCTTCCAGTAGTGCCCTATAGTGACCTTTTTGTTCCCATAATTTGGCATGGGTTCCCTGTTCGATGATCTGGCCCTCTTCGAGGAGGATAATTTCATCGCAGTCACGAATTGTACTCAGGCGGTGAGCGACGATGATGGAGGTGCAACCTCGGGCCATCAATCTCTCTGTAATCAGGTGTTCGGTCTCAGCATCAAGCGCACTTGTTGCTTCATCAAGAACCAGAATAGATGGATTTCTAACCAGTGCCCTGGCAATTTCAAGACGCTGACATTGGCCGCCTGAGAGGTTTGCACCCCCTTCGATCACCTTTCCATCCAACCCACCTTGAAGCGCCAACACGGTCTCCAAAATTTCTGCATCTGTGCAGGCGCGTATCAAAGTATCATCAGGAATGGTTGAATCCCACAGTGTTAGATTGTCCCGAATGGTTCCCTCAAAAAGAAAAATATCTTGACTGACTACAGCGAGTGAACTCACTATCACTGATCTCGGAATCTCTGTGCGGTCGATGCCATCAAGGAGCACCTTCCCTGACCAGGGTTGATAGAGACCGCTGATCAGGTGAGCCAGCGTAGTTTTCCCTGAACCACTTCCTCCAACCAGGGCGACCCTTCTCCCCGGTTCAATATTGAGTGAAAGGTAATCAAAAAGAGGGGGTTCGAGAGGACTATAGCCGAAGGTAAGATCGGCCACAGTCACTCTTCCATTAAGAGAGAGAGGCCATTCCTTGTCAGTGATCTCATTCTCCGAGGGGCTGCCGCTCGGGGCTTCCTTGTCGAGGGACGCCCCAAGGACATCATCCACTCTCAGCAGATCTCCTTCAAGTTCCTGAATTTCAGCGCCCAGGCTTACAAGATTGCCGACAGGGGCCTGGAAACTCGCCATAAGAGCAGTAAAAGCAACCAGGGTTCCAATTGACATCTCTCCGTCGATCACTGCCAATCCACCGAGAAGATAGATGATCATCGTATTCAGTGAGTTGAGCAGTATCGGGAGCAGGCCTAAAATCTGGGTCGACATCTCCAGTTCCTGCATGCTGTTAATTGCTTTGGAGTAGCGTCCTGACCAGCGGTGAAAGAAACGGCTCTCCTGTCCTGCGGCCTTGAGTGTCTCCATCGATTGCAGGGCAGCTATAGAGTCACCACTCACTTTTCCAAAATCCTGCATCAGACGAAGATTGGCATCTATTCGTTTGGTTCTTAACAATCGTAACGCCAGAAAATTGATTCCCGCAAAAGTGATACCGAGGAGAGTGAGGGCGACATTGTAAGAGAGCAACAGGATGAGATAAAAAACCATCATTACAATGCTAAGCACAGTACCGGCAATTCTTCCGGAAAGTATCTCAGCCAAACCATCATTGAGCCCCTGCCGGGAAGCAATTTCTCCGGTATAACGTTGTGAGTAGTAACCCGATGGGAGTCTTAGGAGGTGCCAGAAAAACTGACTGGACATGGAAATCGCAAGATGCATCCTGAGTCGTCTGAGAAATACGAATTTTGTTGCTTCTGCAACCATCTTGAATAAAACCGTCAATCCCAAGACGAACAGCAGAGGCATTAGCCACTCGAAACGTTGCTCAGCAAGTATCTGGTCGAGATAGATCTGGGTAAAAACGGGGATGAACAGGCCTGGTATAGTGAGTAACAGCCCTGCACCGAGAAGATTGGGTATAGCCGATCCTGAGTGTCGGATCCGGTCTTTGATGGCCCTGATCAGGCTTGGTCGTTTTCCTCCAGGGAGAAAATTGTCATCTGGTTCAAAGCTCAGAACTACGCCGGTATAGCCCTCATCAAACTCACTAAAGGACACCTTGCGGTGGCCATGGGCAGGGTCATTGAGGTAAACAATGTCTTTGCTTCGGTCTATCCCCTCGACGACAAGGAAGTGATTGAAATCCCAAAACACAACAAAGGGAAATTTCAGTTCATCCAACTCATTCAGAGCAACCTTGAGCCCCTTTGCCTTAAAGCAGTATTGCCTTGCTGCCCTGACAATATTCGATGCTTTTACACCATCTCGTGAAACACCACACGCTTCTCGCAGCTCAGTAAGAGGAACCACCTTCCCAAAATACGCAAGAATAATTCCAAGGCTCGCTGCACCACACTCGGTCATTTCAAGCTGCAGCAGCATGGGTGTCTTGATGCGCTTCATATCTATCAGTTCACTCTGTTGGGCTGTCCGGGTTAATCCCCAGTGAAGAGAGGAGAGGCCCCAGTGGCTGCTGTCGACGATAGGTCACCCAGAGTATTGCTGTTGTTCCCGGGAGCACTTGATTATTGGGGCCTGTTTTTGAGGTCCACTTAAATCCAGAGAGGCTGGAGTGGTCAGTTTCAAGTTCAATGAGTGCTTTTGTGATAAAGCCCCCACTCATGAGTTCCGCAGCCAGCCGGTGGTTGCCGATTAGATTTCCCACTACATCAGAAGAGACAGGAAATGATGAGACAGAGCTGATTGTGCCAACGATACTGCCGAAGCGTTCTCTGGGGAATTGGGTTGGGGAGACCCTGGCCTTCATCCCGGGCTGTAGATACCTGGCAGCAGTGGTGGGAAAGAGCCCAACGGCTATCAGCTTGTCATCAGGTGTTGCAGTATCTAATGTTGCAATTGGATCTCCAATCTCCACCTGAGTTCCTGAGGCAACATTTAGTTTCAGTATGTTACCGGCATGGGATGTCCTGATCTCACTTGTTGATGCATGCTCTTTTTGGTATTGATTGCGCTGTTGCCGGAGTCGATTGATGGCATCCTGCTCCTGAAGCCCGGCAGCATGGTCGGCGACCTCTAATTTCGCCTTCTTGCTGTCAAGATTCTTGATTCTTGCTTCCCGCTTTAAGAGCTTATTAAGGATAGAAGAGTGAGTTTGACGGGCTTCCATCCCGGCACGGACAAAATTGTGCTGAAGAAGTTCCAGCTCTTGTAATGCGATCTCGATATCATTGAGCTTAATCCTCCCTTGATCGATCAGTCGGTTGGTTTTATCAAGCGGGATACGGGTGGCCTGCTGGTTTATCTGATCGTGATTATCGTGCTGAAGCTGAAGGTAGTGAATTAACGCCTCTTGGCGCTCTCTGGTGTTGAACAGATTCTGCTTTTGCAGCTCAAGTGATTTGCCGCTTTTGTCGACAATGCTGTTGATCAAATTAAGAGTGTAGTCAAGGTGCTCTTTGAGACCTTCCACCTCACTGCGAATGTAGGATTGTTCGCTGTTAATGATATTGATCTGTTGTTGAACTTCCTCTTTCCTGAGATTGCTCTTGGTCTCAATTTGTTCTATCTGTTGATTGAGAGTAAGGAGGGTGTTGATGAGGTCTCTTTCAACCTCAGGTTGTTCGATAACTCCGATAATCCGGTCATCATTGATTAGGTCCCCTTCGCTGACCAGCCACTTTTGCAGTGATCCGGATACCCCCGCTTCAATAGTAACTGTTTTTCCCGGGTGAACAAGAATGGCTCTGCCCTCAATGGTCTTTGGAAGGGTGCCAAAAATACCCCAAATCAGACCTGATAGGATAATAAAGGCAGTTGCTGAGAGTGCGAGGGATGTTTTTCGCCGGATTAATTTTGAGGGTGCATCCAGTTGTTCCGGAGAGCGAAGCCGTTCAAGTGCTTTGTTTCGAAAAAGAGGCATGCAACTAATTCAGGAATGGAGATGCTGATTAATCAAGTAATCGCTGACGAATTCTTTCGAATCGGATTGCAGAGAGATCAAGTTGATCAAGGAGCTCAGGGGAGAGGGTGCGCCCATCTTCACCAGCGGTGTTTTCTTTTAGGGAGCCGTAGGCAAGCTGAGAAACTGAGTCTCTTAAACGGTCAGCGAGCAGTATGCCGAGCGCACGATAGAAACGACTCGCAAAGCGGCCATCGGTTTTTAATCGTCCGTCAATTCTGCTTTTTTCTACGGCCATGACGATGGAGTCTTCAATGGCCGTAACAGTGGCCTGGGTAGGCCTGGAGTCGAGAAAAGAGAGTTCACCCACAATCTCACCATTCCCTATAACGGCGATCTCCTCGCCACTTTCAACTGAAACCCTGAATTGACCCTGGAGAATGATAAAAATGTCCTCGATTGAGGAATCCTGGTGGATCAATACCTGGCCAGGCGCTAGAGATCTTTGTTGTCCGACTTCAATCAGCCAATCAATGTCCTGGTCACTAAACTCACCAAGCAAATAAAGAGCTTTTTTCATCATGCTCCTCCAGTTATATGATTTTATTTGTATTTATTGGCCATTCTGATGGTTAAGTTAAAACTAACATGGATTTAACGGGTTAGCCATCTGAATAGAGTAAGAGTTTACAGTCAGAAAATGGGTTTGAATTGGGAGTAAGAGGTATCTTTTAGTTGGCAAGTTGAGAAGCAAGTTTCCCGGCGCCAAAACGCACCACGTCCTCCACCGGCAGGCCCGCCTCATCTTCAAGTTCATCGATGGCTTTTTGCGCCGCATGTTCTTCAAGTCGACTGGTGTTGAGTGCGATACCAATTGTGGTTGCCGGGGTGAGGGCGCCGGCAGCCCCGGCAAGTGATTCATTGAGGGCAATGACCTCCCTCAAGGGTGGGATGCGGACCCCCTTGCAGGTATCAAGCATTGTCGCTTTGGCGCGGTGGCAGAGAACCAGATGAGTCGGGCAACTGCCTCGCATCAGTGGCAGGGTGGCTGTGCTTGCGGGATGGAGGAGGGAGCCCTGACCCTCAATGAGGACGATGCCATAACCCGCTGCCCCTACCACCATCTCTTCAACCGCACCACAGGCATGGTCTACCTTGAAAGCATCCAGTGGGATTCCATTTCCGGTGATTGCCATCCCAATCTGTCCCGTCGCCAGAAATACGGTTGACTGCTCTTTTGCCAGCAGCCAGTGGTAGATCTCCAGGCCTGTAGTCATCTTCCCCACTGCCATATCGGTTCCGGTTAGGAGAACCCGTTTGTTGGTCAGTGTTCTGGCACGACCACTGGCAATGGATGGAACAAAGGACTCAGGGTGTCGAATATCCCATATCCACTGGTCTTCACTCTCGAGGGTGCCAAAGCGGTCCTTCAGCCGGTCATGCATCCCGTTGACTATAGAGAGACCATTGTTGATCGCCGTTTCAAGTGAACCCAGCCACTCCGGGGGAATCCTCCCTCCCGAAGGGGCCGTCCCCAGCACCAGGACTTGGGCACCCAGTGTGCAGGCCTCTTCGATGGTTGCAACAATAGGCGCCTCGCAGGGAGACGTTATCACCTCATCTATTCTCCTGCCGGCAAAGGTGGCGTCGATGATGCAGGCAATCTGCCCTGGAAAATAGCGCATGATCCCAAATCCCATTTTGCCATGCAGTGATCTCAGCGATCCCTCCATGTAGATGGCAATGGTGTGGTCTCTATTCAGCATCGATGAGTTGGGCACCATGGCCTGGGTGGTTGTTGGGGGTGATCACGCCGTTTTTAAGACTAACCCCGGTTGCCGGATCCGGAGCAAGGTTGAGATGTGAGTCGAGGTCGATATGGTCGAAGAGGGCACCGATCGCAGCGCCGGCTGAAATCGAGACAGAGGATTCTCCCATACAGCCGATCATGGTTTTAAGCCCAAAAGCACGTGCCACAGCAACGATTCTGAGTGCCTCGGTGAGACCGCCACATTTCATCAGCTTGAGATTGACCCCATCCACGACATCAGCCCATTTTGGAATATCCTCAGCAAAACGGCAGGACTCATCAACATAGATTGGCAGCTTTCGGTCTTTAAATAGTGCAGGCAGAAGGTGCTCTTCCCCTTCTTGAAGGGGCTGTTCAATATACTCAACTTCCCGACTGGCGAGCCAGGTCATCATCTCCCGGGCTTCTTCAAGACTCCACCCACCATTGGCATCTACTCTGAGTAGCAGTTCTCGCTTCCGGGTTGCTTCGATTACTGCGGCAAACATCGCCTTATCTGCCTCAATCCCCTCGGGAGATCCCAGCTTAACCTTAAGCGACCGGATTCCGGTGTTATCAAGAAGAAGAGGGATGCGTTCACGAACCACTTCAGGGGGGTTGATGCCAAGTGTGACGGAGGTGGGTGTTGTCGGGAGACCAAGCCCAAGAAGTCTATAGAGAGGGAGCCCGGCACACTTCCCCAGCCAGTCCCAGAGGGCGATATCAAGGGCGGCCAATGCACAGGGGGGAACTTTTGCCTCTCTTGCCTGGTGGTGGATATCCTGGAGGGGAAGTTGAGCTATCTTGGGAGTGAAAAAGTGTTGTATCGCATCTCTGCCCTCTTCAGCTGTAGCGGCACCTTCCGATCCCCCGGGTGACATCTCTCCCCAGCCAGTTAATCCATCGCGGGTTACGCTTATAAAGAGGTTGTCAGATCCACTATGCACCCCACGGCTGATAGCCAGTGGGAAGCGTTTTGTGAGATGGATGGTTCGGAAGGTAATTGTCATTGATCACAGAATCTTCGCTATGGAGTTATATCCCAACCACAATCAGTGGTCATTCAATCGATTGAATATACACTAATGAAACCCCTTTAATAACAGGATTGGCAGCGGTAGAGGGTTAGTCTATATTCAGAGATTAACAAGAGGATGAAGAAGAGTGAGGATTAAAATGATAGAACTAATTAAAGTCTTGGTCAGAGCTCTTTTATTCGGGTGGGCAAGGCCCGCCTTCACAGCCAAATCCACTATTTTCCTTGGATCCGGATCTAAGTGGAGAAGGGCGGTTGAAGGGCAAGGGGGTATTTCCCCTTCAGGTCTAACCGCACAGCCCGATGAAGCTGTGGTCAAGACAAGGTTCTAGCTCACCTCTCTAGGTTGGAGTCTCCGGATGGTCAGCAAGATTACTGATTTTACCCCCCAGATGGACAGAGGGATTGCATGGCGGGCCCGTATCGGTCTGATTGTTCTGGCGACTGACCATACTCTGGAATTTGAGTTTAGATCGTTAATCAGGATGCCGGGTGTCTCTTTTTATGTCTCTCGTATAGCCAATACCCCTCTGGTCACCCCCGACTCCCTAGAGGCCATGGGAGCACTGATTGGCGATCAGGCGGGTGTTCTGCTTCCCGGAGAGAGCCTTGATGTGATCGCCTATGGGTGTACCTCTGCTTCCATTGTGATGGGTGAGGAGTTTGTCTTTAACCAGATTCAGGCGGTGTGTCCTGAGAGCGAGGTGACCACACCGATCACTGCCGCTTTTGCCGCGTTTCGTGCGCTGGGTGTCTCAAGAATCGGGGTGTTGACGCCCTATTCCAATGAGATCAATCAGTTGATGATTGACTACATTGGCCACAACAGATTCAGGATCGAGGCTTTTGGATCGTTCAATGAGAGTGATGATAATCAGGTGGCCCGGATCTCGACCCATTCCATTTGTCAGGCCTTGCTGGAGATGGGGAGGGATGATGGGATTGAGGCCCTCTTTCTCTCCTGTACCAATCTTCGCTCACTCGAAGTCATCAGGGAGGTCGAAGAGATTCTGGGCATGCCCGTCACCTCATCCAACCATGCGATGGCCTGGCACACGCTTCGTCTGGCGGGCGTCGATGATTCCATCGAGGGTGCGGGGCGCCTCTTTCAACACCCACTCTGACCACTTATCTCAATAGCACTGCAGTAATGTTGACGCACAAAGACCAAAAGCCAAAACCTCCAAAGCGGGGTTTTCCAAAAGAGGAGTATCTCCTGCGGCTTAAAAGGGCTCAGGCGGAGATGCAGCAGGAGCGGCTAGACGTCATTTTGGTGACGACAGCGACAGAGATCTGCTATTTCACCGGCTTTCTCACCCAGTTTTTTGAGAGCCCGACCCGTCCATGGTTTGTGATAGTGCCACTTGCAGGAAAGCCGATCGCAGTAATCCCAGAGATCGGCAGAGCAGGGATGGCACAAACCTGGATCGATGAGATCCATACCTGGCCCTCACCTAGGCCTGAGGATGAAGGAATCTCCCTTCTGGCCTCAATCCTCAATCGACTACCCACTCAATTTGGCCGATCCGGCCTCCCTTTGGGGCCTGAGAGTATGCTGCGTATGCCAATGCTTGATCTTGATCTGCTCAGTGAGCAGTGTAAATCCATCTTTGTTGACTGTGCTTCACTGCTCCATCGTCTCAGGTTCATTAAATCAGAGGCAGAGGTAGAGAAGATCCGTTGGATCTGCACCCTCGCTTCGGATGCCTTTGATCATCTTGTTGAATATGCTCATGTGGGTGAAAGTGAGCGCGAGATCTGCAGGCGGATGCAGATGGATCTGCTGGATCGGGGAGCAGACCGGGTTCCCTACCTGGTTGCAGGGTCGGGTCAGGGGGGATATGACTCCATTATTATGGGTCCTTCAGATCGCCGGCTTGAAGCGGGTGATGTGATGATTATCGATACCGGGGCGCTCTATGACGGCTATTTTTGTGACTTTGACAGGAATATCGCTTTTGGGGCACTTGATGTTGAGACCCAACGAGCCCATGAAACCCTCTACCGGGCAACGGAAGCCGGGCTTGCAGCGGCTCGTCCGGGAGCGACAACAGGCGAACTTTGGGAGGGGATGTGGGGGATCCTCAAAAGGGGCGGGGCACTATCCAATAATGTGGGACGTATGGGCCATGGTTTGGGGATGCAGTTGACCGAGTGGCCATCGATTCAAGAGGGGGGCCAGACCTTTCTCGAGCCTGGTGTGGTCATCACTCTTGAGCCTGGTATGGAGTTTGCTCCTGGCAGGCAGCTGGTTCATGAGGAGAACATCCTCATCACCGAAGAGGGGGCAGAACTTCTGACCCGTCGCGCTCCGTCAGAGATGATCCAGATCGGTTGAGTGATCTCCCTAGATCTGTTGTCAACGGAGGGTAGAAAAATCCCCTCCCGGGGGGTTTAAGTCAATAATCCACAAAAATCCTGAATTACCCCTGATTTTTGTTGACAATTGCTTGCCAGGATAAGAAAATTCGCGGTTTTCGATGTTGGAGGGGTTCCCGAGCGGCCAAAGGGGGCAGACTGTAAATCTGCTGGCTCAGCCTTCGGAGGTTCGAATCCTCCCCCCTCCACCATTTTAGGCCGCTTTTGTGGGCAATCTAGGTCGTTGATCCGGGTCAAGGTGAGCAGGATCGGAAAGGGTGAGCGAAGGATTACAATGCGGGTGTAGTTCAACGGTAGAACCTCAGCCTTCCAAGCTGATGATGTGGGTTCGATTCCCATCACCCGCTCCAGTGGTTGTGTTTGATGAGTCTTGCCCACATAGCTCAGACGGTAGAGCACTTCCTTGGTAAGGAAGAGGTCACCGGTTCAAGTCCGGTTGTGGGCTCCAGTATGTATTGGGTTGGGTTTTTTTTAATCAGTCATTTTTAAGAGGTAATCGACGTGTCCAAGGAAAAGTTTGAGAGAACGAAGCCGCACGTAAATGTTGGAACGATTGGTCATGTAGACCATGGCAAGACGACGCTGACGGCGGCGATGACGAAGGTTTTATCCAACAAATACGGTGGAGAGACCAAGGCATTTGATGAGATAGACAATGCACCGGAAGAGCGTGAGCGTGGGATTACGATTGCGACCGCACACGTTGAGTATGAGACGGAGTTACGTCACTACGCCCACGTTGATTGTCCGGGTCACGCGGATTATGTAAAGAACATGATTACGGGTGCAGCCCAGATGGATGGAGCGGTTTTGGTGGTATCTGCTGCAGACGGGCCGATGCCACAGACCCGGGAGCATATTTTGCTGGCTCGTCAGGTAGGCGTTCCGTATATCGTTGTCTATCTGAACAAGGCGGACATGGTTGATGATGAAGAGCTTCTGGAGTTGGTTGAGATGGAAGTTCGAGAGCTTCTGGACAAGTATGAGTTTCCAGGGGACGACACACCGATTATCACGGGATCAGCGCTGAAGGCCCTTGAAGGTGACAGTTCAGAGATTGGCGAGGAGTCGATAATGAAGCTGGCTGAGGCGCTGGACACCTATATTCCAGAGCCGGAGCGTGCGATTGACGGTGATTTTTTGATGCCGGTTGAGGATGTTTTCACGATATCCGGCCGCGGGACGGTAGCGACTGGCCGAGTTGAGCGAGGGATTGTGAAGGTCGGCGAAGAGATTGAGATTATAGGCATTCGTGAGACCGGCAAGACGACGGTGACGGGTGTTGAGATGTTTCGCAAGCTGCTTGATGAAGGTCGGGCGGGTGACAACATTGGAGTGTTGTTGCGCGGGACGAAGCGAGAGGAGATTGAACGAGGTCAGGTATTGGCGGCCCCGAAGTCGATCACCCCGCATACCCGGTTTGAAGCTGAGGTATATGTATTATCGAAGGAAGAGGGTGGACGACACACGCCGTTTTTCAATGGATATCGGCCGCAGTTTTATTTCAGGACGACGGATGTAACGGGTTCAGTAGATCTTCCTGAAGGGGTTGAGATGGTGATGCCTGGAGACAACGTTCAGTTCAAGGTGAGTCTGATTGCCCCGATTGCGATGGAAGAGGGTTTGCGGTTTGCGGTTCGTGAAGGCGGCCGGACTGTGGGCGCTGGGGTCGTATCCAAGGTTGTTGAGTAGTTAACGCTTTAGGTTAAGGGATACAGGCCAGTAGCTCAACTGGCAGAGCAGCGGTCTCCAAAACCGCAGGTTGGGGGTTCGATTCCCTCCTGGCCTGCCAACCCTGACAAATGAATAAAGGCACAATGACTGGTGGCAGATAAACTGAAAATATTAATTGCAGCAGCAATAATTGTTGCTGGAGTGACAGGCTTCTACCTGGTCGGTGAACAGGGTTCGGCCCTGCTGCGAGCGGGGATAGTGATTGTCTCAGTGATTGCGGCGGCGGCAGTAGCCCTGATGACGAGTTATGGGCAGAACACCTGGGAATTTGCTCTTGCTGCTCGTACTGAGGTACGCAAAGTGGTCTGGCCTACCCGACGGGAGACGGTTCAGGGAACTTTGGTAGTTGTCGTGATGGTAATTTTTGCCGGTATCTATCTTTGGTTACTCGATGCAGTCGCATTCTGGGCCATCTATGACATGATCCTGGGCTTATAACTGGAACCCTATAAAGTGGAAGAAATAACAAATTCAGATGGGAGAAGGTGGTATGTCGTCCAGGCATTCTCCGGTTTTGAGAAAAAAGTTGCAGAATCACTCAAAGACCATATTCAGCGTGCCGGTTTGGAGGCCAAGTTTGGCGACATTCTTGTACCCACTGAAGAGGTGATGGAGATGCGGGGCGGCCAAAAGCGCACTACGGAGAGAAAGTTCTTCCCGGGGTATGTTCTGGTCAATATGGAGCTGGATGATGAGACCTGGCATCTGGTGAGACAGGTACCCAAAGTGAGTGGGTTTATTGGCGGTACCAGTGACCGGCCTACACCGCTGAGCAGTCGGGAAGTGGATGGGATTTTACAACAGGTTCAGGCCGGAGCAGATAAACCAAGGCCGAAATTTACTTTTGCCCCTGGCGAATTAGTACGGGTCATCGATGGTCCCTTTGCTGAATTCAACGGTACTGTTGAAGATGTCAATTTTGAAAAATCAAAGTTGCGGGTATCGGTAACCATTTTTGGTCGATCAACACCGGTTGAACTTGAATTTAGCCAAGTAGAAAAGAGTTAAAACACTGATTCTGGAGGGTTTTTCCAGGATTGGTTTTGCATTAACGGGGAGCCTTGCGGCGCTTGCACCCACTGGAGATTAGACAATGGCAAAAAAGATTGACTCGTATATCAAGCTGCAGGTTCCTGCAGGGGAGGCCAACCCAAGTCCTCCCGTTGGCCCGGCTCTGGGTCAGCAAGGCTTGAATATCATGGAATTTTGTAAAGCCTTTAACTCTGAGACACAGGGGATGGAGAAGGGGATGCCAATTCCCGTCATCATCACAGTATTCAGTGACAAGAGCTTTACCTTTATCAAGAAGACACCACCTGCATCCGTGCTGCTTAAGAAAGCAGCAGGCATCCCCAAAGGGAGCGGAGAGCCCAACCGGGATAAAGTCGGCACAGTGACCCGTGAACAGGTCGAGGAGATCGTCAAGCTCAAGCAGCCCGATCTCAACTCTTATGAGATCGACCAAGGGGTAAAAATTATTTCAGGCAGTGCCCGAAGCATGGGCATTGTGGTAGAGGAGAACTAAGTCATGGCACAAAAGGGTAAGCGTATCCGCGCTATGGCAGAGAAATATGATCATCAACAATTCTTTACCCTGGATGAAGCATTCAAATTGGTGAAGGAGACGGCCTCTGCCAAGTTTGATGAGTCAGTAGATGTAGCGGTTAATCTGGGGGTTAACGCAAAAAAATCAGATCAAAATGTCCGTGGTGCCACTCTTCTTCCCAGGGGGACGGGTAAGACCGTACGAGTTGCAGTTTTTGCAGAAGGCGCCAGCGCAGATGAGGCTCGAGAAGCCGGGGCAGATATTGTCGGCCTTGAAGACCTCGTTGAGTCAGTCAAAAAAGGCGAAATGAATTTTGATGTCTGCATCGCAACTCCTGAGACCATGAGGGTTGTTGGTAAATTAGGCCAGATTCTGGGTCCACGTGGTTTGATGCCCAATCCAAAGGTGGGGACAGTCACCAAGGATGTTGCCAAAGCGGTTGAAAATGCAAAGGCCGGCCAGATCCAGTACCGAATTGATAAAGCCGGGATTATCCATTGTTCAATTGGTAAAGCTTCGTTTGATATTGAAGCATTGGAAGAGAACCTGCAGGCCTTGCTTGGGGCACTCAATAAGAGCAAGCCGGCATCAGCCAAGGGACAATATATTATGCGCGTCACCCTTTCCACTACCATGGGTCCAGGGGTGCGTGTAGATCGGAATTCACTCTGACGCTGTAGTAGAGAAGAGTTAACAAACTTTGGGGCCTTGCGGTTAAGGATTTACCGCAAGGATGTCGAAGACCGTAGGTGGCCAGGGAGTGATTTCATGGCCTTAATGACAATCAAGTCAGCCTGCGCAGATGGTGTACCCGTAGACAGGATTCTCCTGGTGATGGGCACCGATTGAAACGGGAGGTAGCTCATAATGAGCCTCAATCTCGAGGGAAAAAAGGCTGTTGTCGCTGATGTCGCTGAGAGTATCTCAGGGGCCCAGGCCGCAATTTTAGCCGAATATCGTGGCCTGACAGTGTCGCAGATGACGGGGTTGCGAGCAGATGCTCGTCAAGCCGGTGTATTTCTGCGGATTGTTAAGAACACACTGACAAAACGTGCTGTAGAGGGCTCTGACTTTGAGTGTTTGCAAGAGCACCTGATTGGACCCCTTGCTCTGGCGGCATCTGAAGATCCGGTGGCGGTGGCTAAAGTTCTAAGTAATTTTGCCAAAGAACACGGTGATCTGAAGATAGTCGTAGGGGCGATGAACGGTGCTTTGCTTTCAGAAGATGAGATCAAGGCGCTGGCCAAACTGCCGGGTCGTGATGAACTGCTTGCCCAACTTATTGGAGTAATGCAAGCACCTGTACAGAAGTTTGTACAGACACTCAACGAAGTCCCTGGAAGTTTTGTGCGCACTTTGGCAGCAGTTCAGGAGGCAAAGGAAGTCGCTTGAGTCTGTGTGTGGCCTAAGGTTTTTTATTATCAATCACTTATTACACTAGGAAATCAAAATGTCTCTTTCTAAAGAAGAAATTATAGAAGCTATTGCTGAGATGTCTGTCCTTGATTTATCAGAAATGATCAAGGATATGGAGGAAAAATTCGGCGTTTCCGCAGCAGCCATGGCGGTTGCAGCAGCACCTGCTGCTGGAGCGGGTGATGCGGGCGGAGCAGCTGAAGAGAAGAGTGAGTTCGACGTCGTACTCGCTTCATTTGGTGAAAAGAAGGTCGGAGTTATCAAGACCGTTCGTGCGCTCACAGGATTGGGTCTGAAAGAGGCCAAAGATCTTGTTGAAAGTGCGCCCTCTCCGATCAAGGAAGGCGTTACCAAGGAAGAAGCGGAAGAGGTCAAGAAGCAGCTTGAAGAAGCTGGCGCTACGGCAGAGCTCAAGTAGTGCATTGTGCGAAGCGACTCAGTCGCTTCGGTAGGTTCGGCAGCCACGGATCGTCGCCAAAAGTGACGGGACGCGGCTGTGCTTTGCTGTTTATTAATTGTTATCTGTTGTGAATACAAATCACAAGAAGTCAACCGAAGGTGCCTCAATGGGTTATACATTTACAGAAAAAAAGCGTATTCGTAAAAGTTTCAGTAAGCGGCCAGCAGAGAGTCAGCTGATTGAAATTCCTCACCTGCTCGCGACACAGCTGGATTCTTACCACAAGTTTCTCCAGAGTGACATCGAGCCTGGGCAGAGGATTGATCAGGGACTTCAGGCTGCTTTTAAGTCAGTTTTTCCGATCGAGAGCTATAATGGATATGCCACACTGGATTTTGTCAGTTATCGATTAGGCACACCGCCATTCGATGTTCGTGAATGTCGGCAACGGGGACTGATTTATGCCGCTCCAATCAGGGTGGTGATGCGTCTTCGTATTTTTGACAAAGATAGCCCGGTTGGAAGTAAGACCGTCAAAGAGGTCAGAGAACAGGAGGTCTATCTCGGCGAGATTCCGTTGATGACAGAGAACGGGACCTTCATCACCAACGGGACTGAACGGGTTATTGTGAACCAGCTGCACCGCTCTCCTGGTGTTTTCTTCGACCATGATCGGGGAAAGACACATGCCTCAGGAAAGTTATTGTTCTCAGCCAGGGTTATCCCCTACCGAGGCTCATGGCTCGATTATGAGTTTGATGCCAAAGATCTTATCTATATTCGTATTGATCGTCGGCGCAAAATGCCTGGCACCATCATCCTAAGAGCCCTCGGTCTTTCAACTCAGGAGATCCTGGCGCTGTTTTTTGATACCGAGACATTCTATCTGGGCTCGGAAGATCATGAGTTGGAACTTGTCCCTTCGCGTTTGCGTGGACAGGTCATGGATTTTGATCTGACCACCTCCAAAGGGAAGGTTATTGTTGAGGCGGGCAAGAGAATTACTGCCAGAAACATACGCCAGCTTGAGGAGGCCAAAACCAAACGCCTTAAGGTTCCTCTCGACTATCTGCTAGGACGATCTCTGGCAAAAGACATTATCGATACCACTACTGGCGAGCTGATTGCCGAAGCCAATGGTGAAATTACCGAAGAGCTGGTGGAAATTTTGGTCAATGCAGGATTAGAGAGCATTGAGACCATCTATACCAATGATCTTGATTGTGGCCCCTTTATCTCTGATACATTAAAGGTAGATGCTACCCGAAGCCAGCTTGATGCCCAGATAGAGATCTATCGGTGTATGCGACCGGGCGAACCTCCTACCAAGGATGCTGCTCAGGCACTCTTTAATAACCTCTTCTTCAACCTTGAGCGCTACGATCTCTCTGCTGTGGGTCGAATGAAGATGAACCGACGGCTTGGGCGCCTCTCTGATGAGGGCCCAGGCACACTGACCAAACAGGACATCCTTGATGTAATGCAAACCCTGGTTGGACTGAAGAATGGGAAAGGGGTTATCGATGATATCGATAACCTTGGAAATCGACGGATACGATCGGTCGGTGAACTGGTAGAGAACCAGTTCCGGATCGGATTGGTCAGAGTTGAGCGTGCGGTGAAGGATAGATTGGGAATGGCAGAGACCGATAATCTCTATCCCCAGGATCTCATCAATGCCAAGCCTGTCTCTGCCGTGGTCAAGGAGTTTTTTGGATCCAGCCAGCTCTCACAGTTTATGGACCAAACCAATCCCCTATCGGAAATCACCCACAAGAGACGCGTCTCTGCGCTTGGCCCGGGTGGTTTGACCCGGGAGCGTGCGGGATTTGAGGTGCGTGATGTGCATCCCACCCACTATGGCCGAGTCTGTCCTATTGAGACCCCTGAAGGACCGAATATCGGGCTTATCAACTCGCTCTCAATCTATGCTCGGACTAATGAGTACGGTTTTCTTGAGACCCCCTATCGAAAAGTGATCAATAATAAGATAACTGATGAAGCGGAGTATCTCTCGGCAATCGAAGAGCGCAAGTATGTGATCGCCCAGGCAAATGCTTCGGTGGATAAAAAAGGAAAGCTCAACGATATTCTGGTGCCCTGCCGCCATGAGAATGAGACTTCACTGAAGATTCCTGAAGATGTTCAGTACATGGATGTAGCCCCCTCCCAGATTGTATCGGTGGCTGCATCACTGATTCCTTTTCTTGAGCATGATGATGCCAACAGGGCATTGATGGGTTCGAACATGCAGCGACAGGCGGTGCCAACGCTTCGTAGTGAGAAGCCACTGGTGGGTACCGGCATGGAGCGCCTGGTTGCCATTGACTCTGGTGTAACCGTTGTTGCCCGTAGAAGCGGGTTTGTCGATTCTGTTGATTCCAGTCGAATTGTTGTCAGGGTTGATGATGAAGAGACTTCAAAAGGTGAAACAGGCGTCGACATCTACAACCTTACCAAATATACCCGTTCCAACCAGAATACGACAATCAACCAGCGACCACTGGTGAAGGTTGGTGACAAGATCAACCGGGGTGATGTGCTTGCTGATGGGCCCTCTACAGATATGGGTGAACTTGCACTAGGCAAGAACGTTCTTGTCGCCTTTATGCCCTGGCATGGTTATAACTTTGAGGATTCGATTCTGATCTCCGAAAAGTTGGTTGAGAATGATGTCTACACCACGATCCATATTGAGGAACGCTCCTGTGTTGCCCGTGATACCAAGCTGGGCTCTGAAGAGGTGACCCGTGACATCCCAAATGTCGGTGGAGCGGCTCTTGGCAAGTTGGATGAGTCAGGAATCGTCTACATTGGAGCAGAGGTCAATCCTGGAGATATCCTGGTTGGCAAGGTGACACCAAAGGGAGAGACTCAGCTTACTCCAGAGGAGAAACTGTTGCGCGCCATCTTTGGTGAAAAAGCATCTGATGTTAAAGACACCTCATTGAGGATGCCTTCCGGCGCTTCCGGGACAGTGATCGATGTCCAGGTATTCACCAGGGAAGGGATGGAAAAAGATGCGCGAGCCAAGTTCATTGATGAGGATGAGCTGGCAGGAATTCGAAAAGATCTTGATGACCAGTTCCGAATTGTTGAGGCCGATGCCTATGACCGTATCGAGCGTCTGTTGACCGGCAAGGTGGCAGAGGGTGGTCCTGAGGGCCTGAAGTCTGGTGCTAAGGTTGCCAAATCCTATCTGACAGAACTTCCAAGAAAGCAGTGGTTTGATATCAGAATGCGCAAAGAGGATGTGAATGAAAAGTTGGAGCAGATCAGGTCCCAGCTCGAATTTCAACGTCAACAGTCAGATGACTATTATGCTGAAAAGCGCCGCAAAATTGAGGCCGGTGATGATCTTGCTCCAGGGGTGCTGAAGATGGTGAAGGTGTTTGTTGCCATCAAAAGACGCCTGCAGCCTGGAGACAAGATGGCTGGACGTCATGGTAACAAGGGCGTGATTTCAAGAATTGTCCCTGTTGAAGATATGCCATATCTGGAAGATGGCCAACCAGTTGATATTGTTCTCAATCCATTGGGCGTTCCTTCCCGAATGAATGTTGGGCAGGTTTTGGAAGCTCATCTTGGCTGGGCAGCCCATGGTCTGGGTCAGCAGATAGATAAGATGATCAGCCAGCAGGAGGGATCAGGCCCGATTCGCAAACATCTTGAAGAGATTTACAACAGTACCGGGAAATCGGAGGAGCTCTCCTCATTTAATGATGATGAGGTAATGGAGCTTGCAAACAACCTAAGAGAAGGGGTGCCTATGGCAACGCCTGTCTTTGACGGGGCTCATGAGGTAGAAGTCAAGAAGATGCTCAAGCTCGCAGGTCTTCCTGAGAGCGGTCAAGCCATTCTTTTTGATGGTCGAACCGGTGAGGTATTTGATCGGCCGGTAACTGTCGGCTTCATGTATATGCTCAAGCTCAACCACCTTGTTGATGACAAGATGCATGCGCGTTCAACGGGACCCTACAGTCTGATCACACAGCAGCCTCTGGGCGGCAAGGCCCAGTTTGGCGGCCAGCGGTTCGGTGAAATGGAAGTGTGGGCACTGGAGGCCTATGGTGCTTCTTACACGCTTCAGGAGATGCTCACTGTGAAGTCGGACGACGTCAATGGTCGAACCAAGGTGTACGAGAATATTGTCCGAGGAGATCATCGAATTGATGCGGGGATGCCCGAATCATTCAATGTTCTGACCAAGGAGATCAGGGCGCTTGGTTTAAACGTCGAGTTGAAACACGAGAACTGATCAGCAACAAAATTGTTGCGACAGAAATAAGTTATTCACTATCGAGGCCAATACTGTATTGGCCTTGTGAAAGAGAGGCAAGAGACCGAAATGAAAGATCTTTTCAAAAGCCTGTTTAACCAGCCAGACCAGATGGATGATTTTGATGCGATTCGGATTGGAATTGCATCCCCGGAAAAAGTGAGATCGTGGTCATACGGCGAGGTAAAGAAGCCTGAAACCATCAATTACCGTACTTTTAAGCCGGAGCGTGATGGACTCTTCTGTGCCAAACTCTTTGGCCCGGTCAATGACTATGAGTGCTTGTGCGGGAAGTACAAGCGTCTGAAGCATCGTGGGGTTATCTGTGAGAAGTGTGGGGTTGAAGTTACTCTCTCAAAGGTACGGCGAGAGCGGATGGGGCACATCCAGCTGGCAAGTCCAGTCGCCCATATCTGGTTCCTGAAATCACTGCCATCCCGTCTTGGTCTGATACTTGATATGACGGTGAGGGAGATCGAACGGGTACTCTACTTTGAAGCATTCGTTGTATTGGATGCAGGAATGACACCTCTGGAGCCAGGTTCATTGCTGACCGATGAACATTATCTTGATGCGGTCGAAGAATATGGTGATGAGTTTGAAGCCGGTATGGGTGCGGAAGCTGTTCGCACCATGCTCAAAAATATTGATCTGCCTTCAGAGGCTTCTAAGTTACGTGAAGAGCTTGGCGCCACTCGCTCCGAGACAAAAATCAAAAAGCTTCAAAAAAGGCTAAAAGTCATTGAGGCCTTTATTCACTCCGGTAATCGAACGGAGTGGATGATCATGGAGATTCTTCCGGTTCTTCCTCCCGATTTGCGGCCCCTGGTTCCTCTTGAGGGGGGGCGATTTGCAACCTCTGACCTCAATGACCTCTATCGTCGAGTGATCAATCGAAACAACCGACTTCGGCGTCTTCTCGACCTCAATGCGCCCGATATCATCGTTCGAAATGAAAAAAGGATGCTCCAGGAGTCCGTTGATGCACTGCTTGATAACGGGCGACGGGGAAAAGCGATTACCGGCGCTAACCGACGACAACTGAAATCCCTCGCTGACATGATTAAGGGCAAACAGGGCCGGTTCCGCCAAAACCTGTTGGGAAAACGGGTCGATTACTCAGGTCGTACGGTGATTGTGGTAGGCCCCACTCTCAAGCTCCATCAATGTGGACTGCCCAAGAAGATGGCTCTTGAGCTCTTTAAACCGTTTATCTTCTCCAAGCTCGAGATGAGAGGTCTTGCAACCACTATCAAACAGGCCAAGAAGATGGTTGAGCAGGAGGTCTCTGAAGTCTGGGATATTCTTGAAGGGGTGATTCGCGAACATCCGGTCATGCTCAACAGGGCACCCACACTGCACCGTCTTGGAATCCAGGCTTTTGAGCCGGTACTGATCGAGGGCAAGGCAATTCAGTTGCACCCACTAGTGTGTACTGCCTTTAATGCTGACTTTGATGGTGACCAGATGGCTGTCCATGTGCCGCTCTCAGTAGAAGCGCAGCTTGAGGCCCGTTCACTCATGATGTCGACTAACAATATTCTCTCTCCAGCCAATGGTGAACCGATCATTGTGCCTTCGCAGGATATTGTTCTTGGTCTCTACTATATGACCAGAAAGAAAAGTGAGTTAAAAGAGTTGGAGGCACTTGAAAGCCACTCCCGACAAGAGCAGCTGGATAAACTGGTTGAGCTTGGAATCAAACTGCCTTTCTTCTCTGATATAGAAGAGGTGCGCCGTGCCTATGAGACAGGGAACGCCCAGCTTCATGACCGAATCATTGCGAGAATCAATGAGGTCGAGATCTCTGATGAAGGTGAAAAGACAGAAACAAGGAAGATCTATTTCACCACTGTGGGCCGTGCGCTCCTGAGTGAAATCATTGTTCCTGGTTTCCCTTTCGATCTGCTCAACAAGGAGCTTGACAAGAAGGCCATCTCAAAGACCATTGAGTATTGCTATCACCATGTCGGACTTAAAGACACTGTGATCTATGCTGATAAGCTGATGTATACGGGTTATCGATTTGCAGCCAAGGCGGGCATCTCCATTGGTGTTGACGATATGGTGATCCCAGAGGAGAAAGTTCAGATTCTTGAAGAAGCTGAAAGCGAAATCAAGGAAATTGAAGAACAGTATCACTCCGGCCTGCTGACAGATGGTGAGCGCTATAACAAGGCGGTCGATATCTGGACCCATCGCAGTGAAGAGGTGGCACAGGCAATGATGAGGGAGTTGGGAGACAAGTCCAGCGATAAAGGAAAGAGCACCGATTACTCTTTCAACTCAATCTACATGATGGCAGATTCAGGCGCACGAGGCAGTCATGCTCAAATCAGGCAGCTGGCCGGGATGCGAGGCTTGATGGCCAAACCAGATGGATCGATCATCGAAACGCCGATTACTGCCAACTTTCGGGAAGGCCTCGGGGTTCTGGAGTACTTTATTTCCACTCATGGTGCTCGAAAGGGGTTGGCCGATACCGCATTGAAGACGGCAAACTCAGGTTACCTCACCCGTCGACTGGTTGATGTCTGCCAGGACCTTGTGGTGACCGAATCAGATTGTGGAACAGATAAAGGGGTCATCCGTGAGGCTCTCGTTGAGGGCGGTGAAATCGTCATCCCTCTTCGTGACCGGATCCTTGGTCGGGTGGCTGCAAGGGATATTGTCAGCCCCGGAGATGGGTCAGTCCTGGTGGTTAAAGGCAAAATGATCGATGAAGAGGCGATCAAACTGATTGAAGAGAGCAATATCAATAAAGTATTGGTTCGTTCAGCAGTGACTTGTGAAACCCGTTACGGGATCTGTGCGAACTGTTATGGCCGGGACCTGGGCAGAGGACACCTGGTTAATCGAGGTGAAGCCGTGGGTGTTATTGCAGCTCAGTCCATCGGTGAACCGGGAACCCAGCTTACTATGCGTACCTTCCATATTGGTGGTGCAGCATCGGCACAAGCATCAGTCAGCAGTGTTGAGACCAATAACAACGGGACAATCAGTCTGCACAAGATCAAGGTTGCCAGGAACTCAGCAGGTCGGGATGTGGTTGTCACCCGGTCAGGGGAGCTGGTGATCAAGGATGAGCACGGTGTTGACCGTGAACGTTACAAAGTGCCCTATGGTTCAGAGCTGACGATCAAGGATGGTGAAAAGGTCAAGGCAGGACAGTTGGCGGCATCCTGGGATCCCCATACACACCCTGTCATCACTGATGTTGGAGGCAAGATAGCATTTATTGACCTGATTGATGATGCAACCATCAATGTTCAGACCGATGAGCTCTCCGGCTTGAGTCATCGTACCGTGATCGATCCCAAGGATCGGCGAGGGTCGGCTCAGACGCTTCATCCCACCATCGCATTAACCGATGACAAGGGTGAGTCAATGTCGTTTGCCGGCACCGATATCCCTGCCCATTACATGCTCCCGGCCGGCGCCATAGTGATGGTCGAGGATGGAAAAACTGTTTCAGCAGGTGATGTGCTCGCCAGGATCCCTCAAGAGTCATCAAAGACCCGGGATATCACGGGCGGCCTGCCTCGTGTTGTGGAGCTTTTTGAGGCACGCAAACCGAAGAACCCTGGAGTCATGGCGAAATCAACAGGTGTTGTCTCCTATGGAAAAGAGACCAAGGGCAAGCAAAGACTGGTGATCACAGATTCGGACGGCGAGACCCACGAGCAACTGATCTCCAAAGAGCTTCGGATCGATATTTTCGAAGGTGAGACGGTGGAAGAGGGCCAGATGGTGGTTGAAGGACCACCCATCATGGCGGAAATCGTTGAACACAAGAATGTTGAGGAGCTGGTTAACTTTGTGGTGACCGAGGTGCAGGATGTCTATCGACTCCAGGGCGTGAAGATCAATGACAAGCACATTGAGGTCATTGTTCGTCAGATGTTGCGTAAAGTCAGGATTGAGTCCACAGGGGATACCCATTTTCTCTCCGGAGATCAGGAGGAGCGCACACGGGTGCTTGAAGAAAATGAGCGGATTGAAGCTGAGGGCAAGAAACCAGCTACCTTTAAGCCGGTTCTGCTTGGAATTACCAAGGCTTCACTGCTGACAGAGTCCTTTATTTCAGCGGCATCATTCCAGGAGACGACACGAGTTCTGACAGAAGCCTCGATCCTTGGCAAGATGGATCGACTAAGAGGGCTGAAAGAGAACGTCATTGTCGGAAGGCTGATCCCAGCGGGAACCGGGCTTGCCTACCATGAGGAGCGTCGTCGCAAAAGAGCCGAAAGACTCCACCAGGAGCATCAGATCGACATGGCACTTGCCGAGAGCCAGTCTCAGGCTGAAGAAGAGCTGAAAATAGGGCTTGAAAACGAAATTTTCGAGGAAGAAACGGCAAGTTGAGGATAGAGGCGCAATCCTTCTTGACATTAACCACTATCAACACTAATATCGCGCGTCTTTTCGGGGCTAAATCAATAAGGGCAACCGAGAAAATTCGACGAATTATGACCATTTTTTGAGTAGAAAATGCCGACAATTAATCAGTTAGTCAGGAAGCCTCGAAAGAGTAAGCAGGAAAAGTCAAACGTTCCGGCACTCCAGGCTTGCCCCCAGAAGAGGGGAGTATGTACACGTGTCTACACCACGACGCCGAAAAAACCTAATTCAGCGTTAAGGAAAGTGGCTCGAGTTCGACTGACCAATGGTTTTGAAGTGACAACGTATATCGGTGGTGAGGGTCATAATCTTCAGGAACACTCCGTGGTTTTGATCCGCGGTGGACGAGTGAAGGATCTTCCGGGTGTACGTTATCATACCGTCCGCGGCTCACTCGATACCTCTGGTGTGAGTGATCGTCGGAAGGGAAGATCAAAATACGGCGCAAAACGACCAAAAACATAGGTTTGTAAGGCCGGGCGGCGAATAAAGCTGCTGATTTTTTAGGGGTGCCTCTCCCGAGAAAGGGGCTGTGGCGGCGGACTGCACGTCAAGGGTATTTTTATGTCCGCGTCGTTTTTTATTATTTACTGGAGAAGGCAAGAGAATCTAATGCCTAGAAGACGAGAAGTACCAAAACGGGAGATACTCCCCGACCCAAAATTTGGAGATCGAACACTGGCCAAGTTCATCAACGTAATGATGCTTGATGGCAAGAAATCGGTCGCCGAAAAGATCATTTATGGTGCACTGGACATCATCAAGGAGCGTGGCAGAGGCGATGCCCTTGAGGTATTTGGTGAAGCATTGGAAAACGTACGCCCTGTCGTTGAGGTGAAGAGTCGCCGGGTAGGTGGTGCAACCTATCAGGTCCCTGTTCAGGTTCGTCCTACAAGGCGAAGTGCATTGGCAATGCGTTGGTTGGTTGAAGCGGCTCGTAAGCGTGGCGAGAAATCAATGACCCAGCGACTGGCGGGTGAACTGATGGATGCAGCAGAACAGCGCGGAACAGCGGTAAAGAAGCGTGAAGATACTCATCGTATGGCGGAGGCCAACAAGGCTTTCTCACACTTCCGTTTCTGATCCATTTAAATATTAATATACGAATTTAGACGCAGGATTTAATAAAGTGGCAAGAACTACCCCACTCGATCATTATCGTAATATCGGCATCATGGCTCACATTGATGCCGGCAAGACGACAACCACAGAGCGCATTCTCTTCTACACCGGCATCTCTCATAAGATAGGTGAGGTTCATGATGGTGCGGCTGTTATGGATTGGATGGAGCAGGAGCAAGAGCGAGGCATCACCATCACCTCAGCAGCAACCACCTGTTTCTGGAGTGGGATGGCTCAGCAGTATCCTGAGCATCGTATCAATATTATCGACACCCCTGGCCACGTAGATTTTACTATTGAAGTTGAACGATCACTTCGAGTCCTTGATGGGGCAGTTGGTGTTTTTTGTGCCGTAGGTGGTGTTGAACCCCAGTCTGAGACAGTCTGGCGTCAGGCGGACAAATATCAAGTGCCGCGGATGGCATTTGTCAACAAGATGGATCGTGCGGGAGCTAATTTCCTCCGAGTGATTGACCAGATCAATGAACGCCTCGGCTCAAATACAGTTCCGATTCAACTTCCGATCGGTGCGGAAGACGGCTTCGAAGGGATTGTCGACCTGATCAAGATGAAATCAATCTACTGGGAGGAAGAGACCAAGGGAACCCGGTTTGAAGAGCGCGATATCCCTGAGTATATGGTTGACCTTGCCGCTGAACATCATGAAAAAATGGTAGAGACGGCTGCTGAAGCAAATGAAGAATTAATGGACAAGTACCTCGAAGAGGGGGATCTGTCAGAAGCAGAGATTAAGAAGGGATTACGGATTCAAACATTGGCGAATGAAGTCGTCTGTGCCACTTGTGGATCGGCCTTCAAGAACAAAGGCGTGCAGGCAATGCTTGATTCTGTCATTGATCTGATGCCCAGCCCTCTCGATGTTCCCGCTATTACCGGTATTCTCGATGATGCCAATGAGACCGAAGCAGAGCGCCCCTCTGATGACAACGCTCCATTTGCAGCGCTTGGTTTCAAGATTGCGACCGATCCTTTTGTAGGACAACTGGTTTTCTTCCGAGTCTATTCGGGTGTCCTCAAGTCGGGCGATCACATCTATAACCCAGGAAAGGGTAAAAAAGAGCGAATCGGTCGTATATTGCAGATGCACTCAAATGACCGGGAAGAGATTAAAGAAGTTCGTGCCGGAGATATTGCTGCGGCTGTCGGCTTAAAGCAGGTGACGACAGGTGATACGCTCTGCACACCCGATAACATCATCACCCTGGAAAAGATGGAATTTCCAGAACCCGTTATTTCACAAGCGGTCGAACCCAAAACCAAGGCAGACCAGGAAAAAATGGGTATTGGTCTTGGCAAATTGGCTCAGGAAGATCCCTCATTCAAGGTAAGGACTGATGAAGAGTCTGGCCAGACCATTATTTCCGGCATGGGCGAGCTTCACCTTGAAATCATCATCGATCGTCTCAAGCGCGAGTTTAGTGTTGACTGTAATGTTGGGAAGCCTCAGGTGGCCTATCGCGAGACCATGACCAAGACTGTCGAGCAGGAGCACAAACATTCCAAACAGACGGGTGGTCGAGGTCAGTATGGCCATGTCTACCTTCGTCTTGAGCCTCAGAAAGAAGAGGGTAAGGGCTTTGAATTTGTTGACATGATCAAGGGTGGTGTTGTTCCTCGGGAATATATCCCTGCCGTTCAAAAAGGGATTGTTGAGGCTATGACAACCGGTGTTGTTGCCGGATATCCTGTCCTTGATGTCAAAGTGACCCTCTATGATGGGTCTTACCATGAGGTTGACTCTTCAGAGCATGCTTTTAAAACAGCAGCTATCCAGGCCTTCAGAGAGGGTATGCGCCGCGGCTTCCCTCAACTCCTCGAGCCCATGATGGCTGTAGAGGTTGTTACTCCTGAAGAGTACATGGGTGGAGTCACTGGAGATCTCAGCTCAAGACGCGGAATGATTCTTTCGATGGAAGATATGCCAAGCGGAAAGGTGGTACGGGCAGAAGTCCCGCTCTCCGAGATGTTTGGTTATGCTACTTCGTTGCGTTCCGCAACTCAGGGTCGAGCGACCTACACAATGGAATTTAAAAAATATTCGCCTGCGCCGTCGAGTATCACCGAAGTGGTGATGAAGAAGGCCAGTTAATCACTAACTACTGAAGAAGAGGTAATCGACGTGTCCAAGGAAAAGTTTGAGAGAACGAAGCCGCACGTAAATGTTGGAACGATTGGTCATGTAGACCATGGCAAGACGACGCTGACGGCGGCGATGACGAAGGTTTTATCCAACAAATACGGTGGAGAGACCAAGGCATTTGATGAGATAGACAATGCACCGGAAGAGCGTGAGCGTGGGATTACGATTGCGACCGCACACGTTGAGTATGAGACGGAGTTACGTCACTACGCCCACGTTGATTGTCCGGGTCACGCGGATTATGTAAAGAACATGATTACGGGTGCAGCCCAGATGGATGGAGCGGTTTTGGTGGTATCTGCTGCAGACGGGCCGATGCCACAGACCCGGGAGCATATTTTGCTGGCTCGTCAGGTAGGCGTTCCGTATATCGTTGTCTATCTGAACAAGGCGGACATGGTTGATGATGAAGAGCTTCTGGAGTTGGTTGAGATGGAAGTTCGAGAGCTTCTGGACAAGTATGAGTTTCCAGGGGACGACACACCGATTATCACGGGATCAGCGCTGAAGGCCCTTGAAGGTGACAGTTCAGAGATTGGCGAGGAGTCGATAATGAAGCTGGCTGAGGCGCTGGACACCTATATTCCAGAGCCGGAGCGTGCGATTGACGGTGATTTTTTGATGCCGGTTGAGGATGTTTTCACGATATCCGGCCGCGGGACGGTAGCGACTGGCCGAGTTGAGCGAGGGATTGTGAAGGTCGGCGAAGAGATTGAGATTATAGGCATTCGTGAGACCGGCAAGACGACGGTGACGGGTGTTGAGATGTTTCGCAAGCTGCTTGATGAAGGTCGGGCGGGTGACAACATTGGAGTGTTGTTGCGCGGGACGAAGCGAGAGGAGATTGAACGAGGTCAGGTATTGGCGGCCCCGAAGTCGATCACCCCGCATACCCGGTTTGAAGCTGAGGTATATGTATTATCGAAGGAAGAGGGTGGACGACACACGCCGTTTTTCAATGGATATCGGCCGCAGTTTTATTTCAGGACGACGGATGTAACGGGTTCAGTAGATCTTCCTGAAGGGGTTGAGATGGTGATGCCTGGAGACAACGTTCAGTTCAAGGTGAGTCTGATTGCCCCGATTGCGATGGAAGAGGGTTTGCGGTTTGCGGTTCGTGAAGGCGGCCGGACTGTGGGCGCTGGGGTCGTATCCAAGGTTGTTGAGTAGAGCATGGACGTTAACAATCAAGTCATCAGGATTCGACTCAAGGCGTTCGATCATAAGTCAATTGATCGATCTGCTCAGGAGATTGTCGAGACCGCAAAACGAACAGGTGCAATTGTAAAGGGACCTATTCCTCTTCCTACCCGGATCGAAAAACTCACGCTGTTGCGTTCTCCACACGTTAACAAGACAGCAAGAGATCAATTTGAGGTGCGTACACATAAACGGATCATGGACATCATTGAGCCAACGGATAAAACCGTTGATGCACTGATGAAGCTGGACCTTGCAGCCGGGGTCGATGTTGAGATCAAACTTAATTAGTGCGCCAGTTAAATATAGCAGATAAGACAGGATAACTTTGATGGCTCTTGGAGTAATTGGGAAAAAAGTCGGTATGACACGCCTCTTTCAGGAGGATGGTGTTTCTATACCGGTCACAGTGGTTGAGGTGCAGCCAAACAGGATCACTCAGATCAAGACTGAGGATCGTGATGGTTACTCGGCCATCCAGGTGACAGTTGGCGAACGACGCCCCAATCGAGTAACACGTCCACTGGGTGGACACTATGGCAAAGCAGAGGCAGAGCCAGGCCGAAACCTATGGGAGTTTCGAGACCAGCCTGATGTCATCAATGATCTTAAAGCCGGTTCAGCAATTACGGTCGAACAATTTGCTGTAGGGCAGAAGGTGGATGTCAGGGGAAGAACAATCGGACGCGGTTTTGCCGGAGTCATGAAACGTCATGGCTTTCGTGGCGGTCGTGCTACTCACGGTAATTCAAAAGCACACAGGAAACCAGGATCCATTGGCCAGAACCAGGATCCCGGAAGAGTCTTTCCTGGAAAGAAAATGGCTGGCCATATGGGCGATGCCAACAGGGTTCAGCAAGGCCTGGAAGTGGTTCGTGTTGATCTTGAGCGAAATCTGCTGTTGATCAAAGGATCCGTTCCTGGTTCTCGAGGTCTTGATGTCGTTATTCAGCCTTCAGTAAAAGGTGGGGCCAAACCGGAGAGTCAGGACAGTTAGTCCTGAAACGGAATAGCAGGAGTCAAGCGTGGAACTGACAGTTCTTAACATGAATGGAAAAAGCGCCGGAAATGCCGTAAATGTTTCCGATGATAGCTTTGGGGCTGATTATAAAGAGGCTTTGGTTCATCAGGTGGTTGTGGCCTATCAGGCAGGTGGCCGATCGGGCACCAGCGCCCAGAAAAACAGATCAGCCGCTCGAGGCGGGGGGGCCAAACCCTGGCGACAGAAGGGAACGGGTCGTGCTCGTGCGGGCACTATCAGAAGTCCTTTGTGGCGTGGTGGTGGAAGGACCTTTGCAGCCTCTCCGCGCAACTATGAGCAGAAAGTGAACAAAAAGATGTATCAGGGAGCAATGCGTTCCATTGTCTCTGAACTTCTAAGGCAGGACCGTCTGATCATTATCGACAAGATAGAGATGGACGAGCCAAAAACAAAAAAATTGCTGGCACTGGTTTCACCAATAGGTGGAAGTGATGCACTTCTGGTCATAGAAAATGACGATCAGAACATTCAATTAGCAGCTCGAAATCTCCCTTATATTGATGTTCTTAACGTCATGCAACTGGACCCGGTAAGCCTGGTGAGACATGAGAAAGTGATGATTACTGAGGGAGCACTGAAAGCCTTTGAGGAGGTCTTGTCATGAATCAAGAACGGATCATGCAGACGCTTCTTTCACCTCATGTTTCTGAGAAGAGTTCAATTTTGGCAGACCGGGACGGACAGGTTGTTTTCAAAGTCCTGCCTAACGCCACCAAGAATGAAATCAAAACTGCCGTTGAACAGTTGTTCGATGTCGAGGTTGATTCGGTTCAGGTGGTCAATGTGCGTGGAAAGGTAAAGCGATTTGGGAAGACACCCGGTAAACGCAAGAATTGGAAAAAAGCATATGTTCAGCTTAAAGAAGGCCACGATATTGATTTCGTGGGCGGTGAAGGCTGAGAACCTCAGATTGTACGAAGAAGAAAATTATGGCTCTCGTTAAATTAAAACCAACTACTCCAGGTTCACGCGGAACAGTCCGCGTTAAAACCACAGGAATTCATAAAGGCAAGCCGTTTGCTGGCCTGGTTGAACCTAAAAAGCGCTCCAGTGGACGCAATAATGCCGGACGGATTACGGTTCGGCATCGTGGCGGCGGGCACAAGCGACATATTCGTGTTGTTGACTTTAAGCGAACTAAAGACGGCATACCTGCCAAAGTGGAACGTATGGAGTATGACCCGAATAGAAGCGCAAACCTGGCGCTTCTCCTCTACACTGACGGTGAGCGCAGGTATATTCTTGCGCCAAAGGGGCTTGAGGTAGGCAGTTCCGTCATCTCTGGTTCGGAATCACCGATTGCCCCAGGAAACTGCATGAAGTTGAAGGATATTCCTGTCGGTTCTGTTATCCACTGTGTCGAGATGAAGCCAGGCAAAGGTGCACAGCTTGCCCGTGCTGCGGGTTCCAGTATCCAGTTCCTCGGTCGTGATAGTCGATATGCGCAACTCAGGCTTCGGTCAGGTGAGATACGCAAAGTGCCTCTGGAGTCCAGGGCCACAATTGGAGAAGTGGGTAATTCAGAACACGCACTTCGCAAACTTGGAAAAGCCGGTGCTAAGCGTTGGAGAGGTGTTCGGCCTACCGTTCGAGGTGTGGCAATGAACCCTGTAGATCACCCACATGGTGGTGGTGAGGGACGGACCTCTGGTGGTCGTCATCCTTGTTCACCCTGGGGTGTTCCCACCAAAGGTCATCGTACACGAAACAACAAACGTACTGACAATATGATTATTCGCCGTCGTAAGCGCTAAGGCAGAAGGGAAGAGAAAACATGCCACGTTCAATTAAGAAAGGACCATTTATCGACCACCATCTGTGGGAGAAGGTGGAGAAGGCCAAAGCTGAGAATAGCCGACGACCGATTAAGACCTGGTCCCGTCGATCAACCATCATGCCTGAATTTGTAGGACTTACCATTGCAGTTCATAACGGCAGACAACATGTTCCGGTACTGGTCAACGAAAACATGGTTGGACACAAGCTCGGAGAGTTTGCGCCAACACGTACCTATCGTGGTCATGGTCATGCCGCAGACCGCAAAGTCAGGTAAGGGGAACCCGAATGCAGGTTAAAGCCACAACAAAATACGTACGCATCTCTCCACAGAAAGCGAGGCTCGTTGTCGATCAGATACGTTCAAGTTCTGTGCAGCAAGCGCTTGAGTTGCTTCAGTTCAGCACCAAGAAGGCCGCGTTGCCCGTTCGTAAGACGCTTGAGTCAGCAATCGCCAATGCTGAGAACAATGAAGGTGCAGATATTGATGAGCTCAAGGTGGTTCGTGCATTTGTTGATGAAGGGCCCACTTTGAAAAGATGGCGAGCACGGGCAAAAGGCCGCGCAACACAGATTCTTAAACGTACTAGCCACATCACTATTGCTGTCGGCGATTCACAAGGAGATAACTGATGGGGCAAAAAGTACAACCAAATGGTTTTCGCCTCGGAATCATCAGAGATTGGAATGCCCGATGGTATGCAGAGAAGGGAGGTTATGCAGAGTTTTTAAATGCCGATCTGAAGATGCGGGCTTATGTCAAAAAGAGACTAGGAAACGCAGCGGTCAGCCAGATCAGGATAGACCGACCCGGAGGAAACCTCAATTTGACAATTCATACAGCAAGACCGGGCATTGTAATTGGTAAAAAAGGTGAGGATATAGAACGTCTCCGCCGTGATCTCACCAAGATGCATGGTGCTCCTGTTCAGGTCGCTGTAGAAGAGATTCGAAAACCTGAACTCGATGCAACTCTGGTTGCTGAAGGTATATGCCAACAACTTGAGAAACGAATTATGTTCCGGCGGGCAATGAAACGCGCTGTTCAGAGTGCTATGCGCCTGGGAGCAAAAGGGGTCAAGGTCAATATTGCCGGTCGTCTCAACGGAGCAGAAATCGCACGAAGTGAGTGGTATCGGGAGGGTCGTGTGCCTCTTCACACTCTTCGGGCAGATATTGATTATGGATTCGCTGAAGCCAGAACCACCTACGGAATTATTGGGGTGAAGGTCTGGATCTTTAAAGGCGAAGTCTTCAATACAAAAGAAGCCGCTGAGATGAGTGATAAAGATCAGGCTGCGGCAGCAGGAAAGGGAGCGAAGTAATGCTTCAACCAAAACGTACTAAATTTCGAAAACAGATGAAGGGCCGAAACCGGGGGCTAGCCTCTAAGGGAGGTCGAGTCAGTTTCGGTGAATTTGGACTTAAGGCTACTGGTCGCGGGAGATTGACTTCCAGACAGATTGAAGCAGCACGTCGAGCAATTACTCGGCATGTAAAACGTGGTGGAAGATTATGGGTTAGGGTCTTTCCGGATAAACCGGTTTCAAAGAAACCGCTGGAAGTTCGAATGGGTAAAGGAAAGGGAAATCCTGAGTACTGGGTGGCCCTGGTCAAGCCGGGGCATGTGCTATATGAAATCGAGGGCGTAAATGAAGAACTCGCACGAGAAGCCTTCCGCCTGGGAGGTGCCAAACTCGGAATTTCTACTACATTTGTAAGTCGGCAGGTGGGGTAACAAATATGTCTGTAACCAAGGAACTTCGTGAAAAGAGCGTCAATGAGCTCAAAGAAGAACTGATTGGATTGCGACGTGAGCAGTTTAATCTTCGGATGCAGTCTGGGACAGGACAGTTGGCTAATCCATCCCGCTTCGGCCAAGTGCGCCGACAGATTGCACGTATCAAAACCGTACTGAATGAAAAGGCTGGGGACTAATTCATGGGTGAGCCCGAAAAAATAGAAAAAACGAAGCGGTCTGTTGCCGGATCGGTCGTAAGCAGTGGAATGGATAAATCCATTACTGTAGTGGTGGAACGACGTTTTCCCCATCCTCTTTACAAAAAGTTTGTTCGCAAATCGACACGTCTCCATGTTCATGATGAAGACAATGTCTGTAAAGAGGGAGATAAGGTACTGATCGAGGAGTGCAGGCCGATCTCCAAGACCAAGAGCTGGCGTCTGGTTAAGGTTGTAGAGCAGGCCAAGTAAGCGGAGAAAAAAAATGATCCAGATGCAGAGTATGTTGGAAGTTGCAGACAATAGCGGAGCGAAGCGAATCCAATGCATAAAAGTACTGGGTGGTTCAAAACGTCGCTATGCCGGAATCGGAGATGTGGTCAAGATCAGCATCAAAGAAGCCATTCCAAACAGTCGGGTAAAGAAGGGTGAAGTCTTTAATGCTGTCATCGTGAGAACCAGACATGGTGTGCGTAGAAGTGACGGTTCCAAGATTCGTTTTGACCGCAATGCAGCAGTTCTACTGAATGAACAGTTGCAACCTGTCGGAACACGTATTTTTGGCCCTGTTACCAGAGAGCTGAGAACCGAGCGTTTTATGCGCATTATTTCACTTGCACCAGAAGTGCTTTGAGGGATGGTTAAAGATGGAACGCATCAAAAAAGGTGATGAAGTAATCGTTTTGGCAGGTCGTGATAGCGGCAAGCGAGGAACTGTGCTTAGAGTGTTTAAGGATGGACGGGCATTAGTGGACAACGTCAATCTCGTAAAAAAACACGCCAAACCAAATCCCAATAAGGGAGAAACTGGAGGGATCGTTGAGAAAGAGGCGCCAATCCAGTTATCGAATATAGGGCTTTATAACCCGGTTACAGAAAAAGCAGACCGAGTTGGTTTTAAAGTTCTCGAAGATGGACGAAAAGTCCGGTATTTCAAATCCAATGGCGAAGTCGTCGATGTCTGAGCCAAGAGAATATAGCAAACGATAATGGCAAATTTTAAAGATCACTATCAACAAAACGTTGTACCGAAGCTGGTAAAAGAGTTTGGGTATGCCAATGTCATGCAGGTTCCGAAAATCAGCAAGATTACGCTGAATATGGGCCTCGGAGAGGCATTGGAGAACAAAAATGTACTTAAAAGTGCAGCCGATGATATGACCCGGATTTCTGGTCAGAAACCAATCATCACGAATGCGAGAAAATCAGTTGCAAACTTCAAGGTTCGAGAGGGATGGCCTGTTGGCTGTAAAGTGACCCTTCGTCGTGAACGTATGTATGAGTTTCTCGAAAGGCTGATCAAGATTGCGATACCCCGTGTGAGGGATTTTCGCGGTCTCCCTGGAAAGGCCTTTGATGGAAGAGGGAACTATTCATTGGGCTTGAAAGAGCAGATTGTTTTTCCAGAAATTGACTATGACAAAGTAGATGCACTGCGTGGAATGAATGTAACCATCACCACAACAGCATCAACCGATGATGAGGCTCGGGCGCTTTTAAAAGCGTTTGATTTCCCCGTCCGCTCCTAGATAACGAATAGAGGATATCAAAACTGATATGGCTAAGAAGTCTATGATTGCACGAGAAGTAAAGCGGACAAAGTTAGCGTCTCGTCTTGCTTCAAAAAGAGCTGAATTAAAAGCCAGGATTATCGATCCGACGCTTGAATCCGATGAAAGATGGAATGCGATGTTGGCACTCCAGAAAATGCCACGTGATTCGAGTAAAAGCCGTGGCCGAAATCGTTGCAATTTAAGTGGTCGCCCTCGTGGTTACTACCGAAAGTTCGGACTGTGTCGAAATCAACTGCGCGAGACCATTCTTCGTGGTGACGCACCGGGTGTTGTTAAATCGAGCTGGTGAGATCAGGCCACAATTTTAAGATCAGGGAATTAATATGAGTATGAGTGACCCCATTGCTGACATGTTGACTCGAATTCGGAATGGTTACCAGGCTGAAAAGGCTTCAGTAACCATGCCGGGGTCAAAGGTAAAGGCTGCCATTGCCAAAGTGCTTGAAGATGAAGGCTATATCACTGGTTTTTCAGCTATTGAGAAAGAGGGAAAGCCGGTTCTTGAGGTGGGACTCAAGTATTTTCAGGGAAAAGCAGTTATTGAAGAGATTTCACGTGTGAGCAGACCTGGATGTCGAATCTATTGTAATGTTAATGAGATGCCATCAGTGATTGGTGGATTGGGCATTGCCATTATTTCAACCTCCAATGGGATCATGACAGGAAAGTCAGCCAATAAAGCAGGAGTCGGGGGGGAAGTGCTCTGCACTGTCGCCTAACCGAACAGAACCGTTTGAGAGAAGAATTATGTCAAGAGTAGCCAGCAATCCGATCCCTATTCCTGCAGGTGTAGAGGTAACGATCGGTAGTGATGAAGTCACTGTAAAGGGCCCCAAAGGAGAGCTTGGTATGTCTATTCACTCAATAGTGAAAGTCAACCAGGAAGAGGGCCAGCTGAAAATTGGCTATGAAGAGGACTCCAGGTCCAGTGCAATGGCTGGAACGACCCGTGCTTTACTGGCAAATATGGTTAAAGGTGTCTACGAGGGTTGGGAGAAAAAGCTGACTATTATAGGTGTCGGTTACAGAGCACAGGCACAGGGTAAAAAATTAAATTTAACCCTGGGTTTTTCACATCCAATTGTCTATGACGTTCCTGAAGGTGTAGTGGTTGAAACACCTACCCAAACAGAGGTTGTGATTAAAGGAAGTGATAAGCAACAGGTTGGTCAGACAGCAGCAGAAATTCGTCAATTTCGGCCTCCCGAGCCCTATAAAGGAAAAGGGGTGCGCTACAGTGATGAGCATGTTGTTCGTAAACAGGCCAAGAAGACATAGGTTTTTGGGCAATAAACGGATTAGGTACTGAAAATGAGTAAGAAAAAAGTTTCACGACTCAGGAGAGCCCAGAAGACGCGTGCAAATATACGGGTTCAGGAAGTGTTGCGACTCTGTGTGTTTCGTAGCCCGCGTCATATCTATGCACAGGTCATAGGTATTGATGGAGGTACTGTTTTAGCGAGTGCATCTACGGTAGACCCGGAGTTACGTAAGGCTCTCGGAAATGGAGGAAACAGGGACGCAGCAAAAGAGGTTGGTCGAATGATTGCCGAGAAGGCAAAAGCAGCAGGCGTGGAACGTGTTGCATTTGATCGTTCCGGTTATAAATATCATGGTCGAGTTAAGGCTCTGGCTGATGCAGCACGTGAAAACGGGCTCCAATTTTAGCCTCATTCAGGAATAAAGTATGGCTTATCAAAACGATTCAAAGGACCGCAGCGAAAGTTTACAGGAACGACTCATCGGAGTCAGACGTGTTTCTAAAGTTGTAAAAGGCGGACGAATTTTTGGATTCTCAGCACTTGCAGCCGTGGGTGATGGGGATGGAAGTGTCGGCATTGGCCGTGGAAAGGCCCGTGAAGTTCCGGTGGCTGTGCAGAAGGCTCTCGAAAACGCTCGTCGTAATATTGTCAAAGTAGAGCTTCAAGATGGCACCCTGCACCATCCAGTAGTAGGAAGGCATGGTGCGGCACGGGTGGTGATTCGTCCAGCATCTGAAGGCACTGGAATTATCGCAGGAGGAACGATGCGAGCAGTGTTCGAAGTCGCAGGGGTTCAGAATGTACTCGCCAAGATCATTGGGACTACAAACCCAGTGAATGTAGCCAGAGCGACAATGAATGGTTTGTCTTCAGTACGCAGTCCAGCAGGAATGGCTGCGAAGCGGGGCAAGAAGGTCGAAGAGATTATTGAGTAGGAGCGCCACTGTGGCAACAGCAAAAAAACTCAAAGTGACATTGGTTCGAAGCAAGTTTGGCCGAGTACCCGGACATATTCAGTGTGTTCATGGGCTTGGTTTACGTCGTATGCACCAGACAGTAGAGGTTGAGGACAGTGCCGCAGTTCGTGGCATGATCAATAAAGTCTCCTATCTACTCAAATGGGAGGAGGCTTGATAATGAGAATGAATTCACTTAAACCTGCAGAGGGATCAAAATCAGACCGTAAGCGAGTGGGTCGAGGTATAGGCTCGGGCAACGGCAAAACGGCAGGCCGCGGCAATAAAGGTCAAAAAGCCCGATCCGGCGGCTACCATAAGGTTGGTTTTGAAGGCGGTCAAATGCCGTTGCAGAGACGACTCCCTAAAAGAGGTTTTCGTTCCAGGATGGCAGGTCGTGTCGCTGAAATCAGACTCCATGAGCTGGAAAATATGGATGTTGATGTTATTGATTTAATCGCATTGAAGGATGCAGGAATTGTCAACAAGGCAACCCTGTCAGCAAAGGTTATCGATTCTGGCAGCCTCACCAAGGCGGTTACCCTTAGAGGCATCCGAGCGACACAGGGCGCTCGAAACAAGATTGAGAGCGCTGGGGGCAAACTGGAAGAGTAATGGCAGCAGGCAGTTCATCATTGTGGGGTAGTATGGGAGGACTCTCTGAGTTACGTCAGAGAATTTTCTTTGTTCTGGGCGCTTTGTTGGTTTTCAGAGTTGGCACCCATGTGCCTGTACCGGGTGTTGATCCGGCAGCAGTCGCCGCCCTGTTTGAACAGACCCGAGGATCAATCGTTGATATTTTCAACATGTTCTCAGGAGGTGCACTAAGGCGCTTATCAGTCCTCGCGCTTGGCGTAATGCCTTATATCTCTGCTTCAATTATCATGCAGATGATGAGTTCTGTGATTCCACAGCTTGAACAGCTCAAGAAAGAAGGTGAAGCAGGACGGCGCAAAATAACCCAGTACACCCGTTATGGGACAGTGGTACTGGCAGCATTTCAGGGGCTTGGGATTGCAGTCGCAATTGAAGGCCAGCAGGTTGGCGGTGCTTCAGTTGTCCTCGTTCCTGGCATTGGATTCAAGATCACCGCAATGATTGCATTGGTTTCTGGCACCATGTTCCTTGTCTGGCTTGGAGAACAGATTTCAGAACGAGGAATAGGAAACGGCATTTCAATAATTATCCTTGGTTCAATTGTCGCAGGACTGCCCTCAGCCATCGCCGGGACCCTGGAACTGGCAAGAACAGGAACATTCACACCCATCGGTGTTCTTGCACTTTTTGTCGGGGCAATCTTGATAACAGCCTTCGTGGTTTTTATTGAACGTGGTCAGCGTCGTCTTACGGTCAATTATGCAAAACGACAACAAGGCAGGAAGATGATGGCCGGTCAGAGCACCCATCTTCCACTGAAGCTGAATATCTCTGGTGTCATTCCACCGATTTTTGCTTCCAGTATTATTTTATTCCCGGCAAGTCTTGGAAGCTGGTTTGGCCAGGCAGAAGGGATGGGATGGATGAGAGATATAGCAACAACGCTCTCCCCAGGTCAGCCGATTTACACCATGCTCTATGCAGGATTAATCATCTTCTTTGCCTTCTTCTATACTGCATTGGTCTTCAGCCCGCGAGATATCGCAGATAACCTGAAAAAATCCGGAGCTTTTATCCCGGGGATCAGACCAGGACAACAGACATCAAATTACATCGATAAAGTCGTCTCGAGATTAACCTTGGTCGGGGCAATCTACGTTACCGTTGTCTGTCTTATTCCAGAATTTCTTATTGTACAGTGGAGTGTCCCCTTCTATTTTGGTGGAACTTCTCTGCTGATTATTGTTGTAGTGATGATGGATTTGATGAGCCAGGTGCAGTCTCACATGATGTCGAGGCAGTATGAGAGCTTGATGAAGAAATCATCACTAACAGGCGGCATGGGAATGCCGCGCTGATAGAATAAATTCTATCGAGTTTGATTGTTACCAGGTTGAACTTGAAAATGAGGTAGTAAAAAATGAAAGTCAGAGCATCAGTTAAAAAAATGTGTCGGAATTGCAAGATTATCCGACGTCGGGGTGTGGTGCGGGTTATTTGTTCAGATCCTCGACATAAACAGAGACAGGGATAGGAAGTGTCTACCTGTCTAATTGATATTAAAGGTTAGTTAAAGTTAACTTCGCCACTTTTGGCGTTTGACTCGAAAGAGTTCTAAACGGAGGTCAGTACCTTGGCAAGAATTGCGGGCATCAATTTGCCCAGTCACAAACATATCGAGATTGCGCTCACTGCCATCTACGGTGTAGGCCGAGTCCGTGCTCAAAAAATTTGTGATGAGGCGGGAATAATACGCACTACAAGAGTGAGCCAACTTTCAGAAGATGATGCTGAAAAGCTCAGAAATGTGGTTACTCAGTATGAGGTTGAAGGTGATCTTCGGCGTGAAGTTACTATGAACATTAAACGCCTCATGGATCTTGGAACCTACAGGGGTATGCGTCATAGACGTGGACTTCCGGTCCGGGGACAGCGCACATCCACCAATGCCAGAACGCGGAAAGGTCCGCGACGGCCAATTCGGAAATAATAACCAATGGTAAAGAACAGAGTGGGAAAGTCCCGCAACAAAGTGAAAAAGAATGTGTCAGAAGGTATTGCTCATATCCATGCAACCTTCAATAACACAATTATCACCATCACTGACCGACAGGGAAATACACTTTGTTGGGCAACAGCGGGTGGGGCCGGTTTCAGGGGATCAAGAAAAAGCACTCCCTTTGCCGCACAGGTTGCAGCAGAGAACTGTGGGACATCTGCACGTGACATGGGTGTCAAGCACCTTGAGGTGAAGGTGAAGGGGCCGGGACCGGGTCGTGACTCAGCGGTTCGGGGGCTAAATGCAATTGGTTTCGAAATTGCGTCGATTACAGATGTTACTCCGATTCCACATAACGGATGCCGCGCACCTAAAAAGCGTCGGGTCTGATCGTTTACTGATTGATTTAATGAGGTAGCTATATAGTGGCTAGATATACAGATGGAGTTTGCCGGCAGTGTCGCCGGGAAGGCCAGAAGCTTTTCCTGAAAGGGGAGAAGTGTTACATGGACAAGTGTCCTCTGGAAAAACGAGCATATCCTCCTGGACAGCACGGTCAACAGCGACGACGCAGAACGACTGTCTATGGCGAACAGCTTCGTGAAAAACAGAAGCTGCGTAGAATGTATGGGGTTCTGGAGAAACAGTTTGCTGCCTACTATAAGGAAGCTGATCGATGCAAAGGCTCGACAGGTGAGAATTTGCTCCGTTTGCTTGAGGGCAGGCTGGACAACATCGTCTTCAGGATGGGTTTTGGTGGGTCTCGAGCTGAGTCAAGACAGTTGTTACGCCATAATGGCGTAATGGTTAACGGTCGGCGCGTCAATATTGCTTCCTACCAGGTTCAGGCATCAGATGAAGTGACACTTGCAAAGAAAGCAAAAGAACAACTGAGGGTCAAAGCTGCACTTGAGGCAGCTGAACAAAGAGGCTGGCCAGAATGGCTGGATGTCGACGCAAAGAGTATGAAGGGCGTTATTCGTAACCTGCCTGATCGATCAGATCTTCCAGAAGATATCAGAGAATCTCTGGTTGTCGCGCTCTACTCAAAATAGTCTGAATATAAACGAACAAAATTCTGTGAGGTTCTACAAGCATGTCTGATTCCACTACCAATTTTCTCAAGCCACGGTTAACCGTTGAGAGAAAAGATGATAAATATTCTCGATTAACTCTCGAGCCACTGGAACGCGGGTTTGGACACACTCTTGGTAATGCTCTGAGAAGAATACTGCTTTCATCAATGCCGGGGAGTGCGATTACAGAGGTTAAGATTGATGGTGTACTTCACGAATACTCATCCATAGAGGGTGTACAGGAAGATGTAATCGAGATTCTTATGAATCTCAAAAACCTTGCTCTGAGAATGCACAATCGTGAATCTGCCATTATTCGTATTAGCAAACAGGGTCCAGGAACCGTCACTGCAGCAGATATTGAACTGGATCATGATGTTGAGATTGTTGATCCTGATTCAGTAATTACCAATCTTTCAAACAATGCCAGTATTAATATGGAGATGAAAGTGACTCGCGGCCGTGGTTATGTTGTTGCTGAAACAGGCAGTGACAGTGAGACCAAGACGGTGGGCATGATGCAGTTGGATGCCTCATACAGTCCTGTTCAAAAAGTAACCTATGATGTTGAGAATGCTCGAGTGGAACAGCGTACTGATCTTGATAAACTGGTTCTAACCGTTGAAACAAATGGTGCAATTGATCCTGAAGAGGCACTTCGTCGGGCAGCCACCATTCTTCATACCCAGATCGCAACATTTGTCAATCTGGAAGAGACGGTTGCAGAAGCGCCTGAAGAGGAAGAGCCCACTATTGATCCTCTGCTGACAAAAGCAGTTGATGAGCTTGAGTTGACAGTACGGTCCGCAAATTGCCTGAAGGCAGAGAATATCTACTACATCGGTGATCTTATTCAACGGACCGAGACAGAGCTTCTAAAGACCCCTAATCTTGGGAAAAAATCTCTGACAGAGATAAAAGATCAACTGGCAGTCCGAGGTCTTTCACTGGGGATGAAGCTCGAGAACTGGCCTCCTGCATCACTGCAGCAAAAAATAACCAATCCCTACGACAGTATTCTGGGAGTCTGAAACAATGCGACACATGAAAAGCGGTCGACTGCTGAATCGAACCAGCAGTCATCGAAAAGCGATGTTTCGAAATATGGCAGTTTCTCTATTTCGACATGAGCAGATCAGGACCACCCTTCCAAAGGCAAAAGAGTTGCGCCGGGTTGCAGAGCCTCTGATTACACTTGCAAAGGAGTCCTCGGTAGCAAATCGACGTCTTGCCTTCAATCGCCTGCGCGATCGAGAGATCGTTACCAAGCTTTTTGATGATCTGGGTAAGCGGTTTCAGGATCGACCAGGAGGTTATCTTCGTATCTTGAAGTGTGGGTACCGAACCGGAGATAAAGCACCGATGGCTTATGTACAGCTTGTCGATTCAGTTGATCAGGATGCCGAGGAAGCTAAATAGCGGGGTGTAAAAAAGGTATGAATAGACGGGTGTCAGATTGATGCCCGTTTTTTTATGCCGGACTTGATTTTTTCCAAAAGAGAATAGCATGATTGCACTACTTACGGATTATGGCCAGAGAGGCCCTTATGTCGGCATGTTGCACTCAGTGCTTTCACAGCTGGCGCCAGAAGAGCCGATTGTTGATCTTATTCATGATCTTCCTCGTTTTAATATCAGAGCTTCAGCCTATCTGATTCCACCTTTGCTTCGTCAGTTTGAAAAAGGAACCGTATTTCTCTGCGTTGTTGATCCTGGGGTAGGGAGTGACCGAGGAGATATTGTCATTGAAGCTGACGGCTTTTGGTTCGTGGGGCCCGATAACGGTCTCTTTAACCTCATTCTTAAGATGAGTGAGACGACGAGAAAATTCAAAATAGGGTATCGACCAGAATATTGTTCTGAAAGTTTTCATGGTCGTGATCTTTTTGCTCCTGTTGCTGCTGCGTTGGCAAAGGGTGATTTTTCATATCTTGCAAGAGTCGATCAATCCACACAGAGTGATCTCGAAGGCTGGCCTGACAACCTGGCTGAGATTATCTATATCGATCAATTTGGAAACTGTTTTACCGGTATTCATGGAGAGACGCTCGGGGATGAAGCGATTGTCAAAATCGCAGACCATGCGATCAGATTTGCCAGGGTCTTTTCTGATGTCAAGGAGGGGGAACTCTTCTGGTACAGAAACTCAGTTGGATTGGTAGAGATCGCTGCAAACCGTGCCGATTGCAGAGCGCTCCTGGCGGTTGATGTTGGGCAGTGCATTGTTGTTGATGCTGAATGAAATCGCTAAACAAGGCTGACAAGAGTATAAAAAGAGAGGATATGTTGAAAGTCGTGCAGAGATGTATCATCCAAAAATGGGAAGTGTTAAGGCATGAGTGAGAACATTAATGAAGCCGCACTACGCTATCACCGCCAGCATCCTCCTGGAAAGATGGAGATATCAGCCACCATCCTCTGGTGCCGAGATAAAGTTATCGACCACTCTAATGAACTCCTCGGGTTGCTCCGCATGGACCCAATGTCCACTCCGGGCAATCTGCTTTAGTGTGGCCTCAGGGAAGAGTGCCATCAGTGAGGGATAATGGCGAGGGGTCAGGTGGTTTGATCGCTCTCCAGAGATGAACAAAGAGGGTTTTGTAAACTGAATCAGGTCTGGAAAGACGGGAAACCCGTGTAGGATCCCAATCTCCCTGTTGATGGTTTGTAAATTGATTCTCCAGTCAAACCGCCCCTGTTTTAATACCAGGTTCTGGAGGAGGAACTGGCGAAGAGCCGGATCACTGATGGAGGGTTTCAGAGCCTGGTCTGCTTGTGCACGACGTCCCTCCAGTTGTTCCAGATCCAGATCCCTCATCGCTTTGATGAGATGAGGGTGGGTTTTAGGCGGGTAGGTGGTGGGCGCAATATCTACCACGATCAGCCGTTCAACCCATTGTGGTGAGTTAAGTGCAAGCACCATCGCCACCTTCCCCCCTAAACTATGTCCGATCACAATCGGGGCTTCAGATACATTCTGTTCAAGGAGTTGGACCAGGTCACTCGCCATCTCAGAGAAGCTCATTGATGGGGTCCAGGGGGAGCGACCATGGTTTCGAAGGTCTGGGAGATAGACCTCATGGCTGTTTTCAAAGTGGTTGGCAACAGTGCGCCAGTTTGTTGATGAGCCGTAGAGCCCGTGGAGTATCACCAGTGGCGGTCCACTGCCTCTATTGCTGTAGGCAAGTTCAACAGCGCTTGCCTCCGGGGTTGGTGCTTCACCCATTGTTTAGGGACGCCGGGGAATATAGAGATCAGTAATGACCCCGGAAAATGCCTCAGCCGCAAGAGCAAAGGTTTCAGAGAGTGTCGGGTGAGGGTGAATTGAGAGCCCGATATCTTCAGCATCTGCTCCCATTTCGATGGCCAGGACGGCTTCAGCAATCAACTCCCCTGCATTAGGGCCAACAATGCCTGCACCGATGATCTTGCCGCTCTCTGAAGCAAAAAGTATTTTTGTCATTCCTTCATTTCTTCCAAGGCTTAGAGCGCGCCCGCTGGCTGCCCACGGAAATACACCCTTGCCAAAGTCCAGTCCGCGCTCTTTGGCTTCACTCTCTGTCACCCCTGCCCAGGCAATTTCAGGATCAGTATAGGCAACCGAGGGGATGACCGTAGCATCGAAGTGGCTGGGAAGTCCGGAGGCAATTTCTGCGGCAATCTTCCCTTCATGGGTTGCCTTGTGGGCCAGCATGGGCTGGCCGACAACATCTCCAATTGCAAATATATGAGATTGTGGTGTTTGTAACTGTTGGTTAACAGCAATGAACCCATGAGAATCTATTTCAATTCCTGCAAGTTCAGCTCCAATCTGACCGCCATTTGGACGCCTGCCAACCGCCACAAGTATGCAATCAAATTCAGCCGAGGCGGGGGCCTTGGGACCACTGAATTCAGCTGACAAAGTCTCTTCATCTGCATTGATGCGGGTAACTTCAGTGCCCAGGTAGATGTTTTTATACTCCCTGCTGATTCGACGGAAGAGGGGTTTGACGATATCAGGATCAGCACCCGGAATCAGGCTTTCAGCCAACTCGACAACGGTGATTTCACTCCCCAGCGCATGGTAGACCGTAGCCATCTCCAGGCCGATGATCCCACCGCCCACAACCAGCAGGCGTTCAGGAAGGGTCTTGAGGGCAAGTGCATCGGTTGAGTCGATCACTCTTGGGTCATCATGTGGGAATCCAGGAATTTTGGTCGAATGGGAGCCGGTGGCGATGATTGCCTGCTCAAAACCAATTTCCCGGTCACCCTCGTTGGTGGTAACCACCAGCTGGTGAGGGCTGGTGAACCGGGCCTCACCCTTGATCACTTCTACACCTCGTTGCTTTGCCAGTCCTGCCAGCCCGGTGGTGAGTTGTGCGGTCACCTTCTCCTTCCATTTCCTGAGCTTGTCGATATCAATATCAGGGGTTGAAAAAGCAACGCCAAAGGCGTTCATCTCTTTGGCTTCATTTATCACCTTTGCAGCATGGAGGAGGGTTTTTGAGGGAATGCAGCCAACATTGAGGCAGACCCCCCCAAGGGTCGAGTAACGTTCAATCAACACTGTTTTTTTACCCAGGTCCGAAGCCCTGAAGGCGGCGGAATAACCGCCGGGCCCTCCACCAATGACAACCATTTCGGCCCTCTCTTCAACAATCGGGGAGGGGTTTTGTTCTGTGTCATCTCTATTTTGAGAGTCACCGGAAGCTGCTTCCTCGGACTGTTCCTGCTTAAGGGTGACTACAGTGGTCCCCTCCGAGACCCTGTCGCCTGCTTTGACATGGACAGCAACAACCTCACCCCGATCCGTTGAGGGGACATCCATTGACGCTTTATCACTCTCCAGGGTAACAAGGGGATCTTCAGGATTGATTTTGTCACCGGCCTTTACCAGCACTTCAATAACGTCTACTTCTGAAAAGTCACCAATGTCAGGAACTGTAATGTCAACTTTATCCATAATGGTTTGCCTTATAACAACAGGCGTCGTGGATCGCTCAGGGTGGTCAAGAGGTGGCTCATGAATCGTGCCGCTTCAGCCCCGTCAATGACGCGATGATCGTATGAAAGATCGAGCGGCATCATCAACCTGGGCTGGAAGGCGTCGCCATTCCAGATCGGCTGCATCCTCGAACGAGTCACTCCAAGGATAGCCACTTCAGGAACATTGATGATCGGGGTAAAAGCACTACCGCCTATTCCTCCCAGGCTGGAGATGCTCATGCATCCACCCTGTAGATCGGCAGGAGAGAGTTTGCCGTCCCGGGCACGACCGCTCAGGTTCCCCAACTCTTCGGCAAGTTCAAAAATCGATTTTCTGTCGACATCACGCAACACGGGGACCACCAGCCCATTTGGGGTATCTACGGCGATGCCGATATGAAAATAGTGTTTGATGATCAGGCTCTCACCATCTCTAGCCAATGAGGCGTTGAAGATGGGGAATGTTTTCATTGCCGCAACCAGGCTCTTGATGACAAACAGTAGCGGCGTAATCCGGAGATTTTGTTGTCCCGCCTCATCTTTAAGAGAGCGGCGAAAGGCCTCCATTTCGGTAACATCAACCTCATCATGGTGGGTGACATGGGGCACATTGAGCCAGGCCCTGTGAAGGTGGGGTCCTGAGAGTTTTTTAATCCGTGAAAGGGGTGAGGTTTCAATTTCACCAAACTGGCTGAAATCAACTTCGGGAATTTGGGGTATCCCCTTGCCGGAGTGGGTTGCCTCGCCAGGATGGCTCTCTTGGGAGAGTGAAGTCCGAATGAAATTCTCTATATCGTGTTTAAGAATTCGCCCCTTGGTACCAGTTCCCCGAATTCCGTTGAGGTCAGCTCCCAGTTCCCGTGCGAACTTACGGACTGATGGGCTTGCATGAGGGGTTGAGACCCCAGCCTTCTGTCCGGGAGGAGGGAGGGTCGGCGGAGGGCGGCGTTTGAGCATAGCCGGTGGAGGAGAGTGGTCTTCATCGGCGTCTCTCTCCTTGTTGTCATCACTATCAGCTGATGGGGGTGGGGAGGAGTCGGGCTGTGGTGCGGATTGACTTTCCTCCTCTAGGTTTTCACTCTCCTCACGGGTCTCCATGATGATAATCGGAACCCCTTGTGAGACATGACTGCCTTCACTGATCAGTAACTCCTTTACCGTTCCGCTAAAGGGGGATGGGATATCCATTGTGGCTTTGTCGCTCTCCAGAGTGATCAATGCATCCTCAGCACTTACACTGTCACCCGGCTGTACCAGGATATCTATGATCTCAACTTCCGAGAAATTTCCAATATCTGGAACGGTAATCGTAGCTTGTCTGGTTGCCATCGTTTTCCTCCAGATCTCAGTTCAGTCTGGGATTAGGTGCATCCGGATTGATCTTGAAGCGGATGATGGCTTCGTTGACCGTCTCAGTCGGGATGAGTTCAGCATCAGCAAGGGCTCTAAGGGCCATGACCGTAATGTAGTAACGGTTGACTTCAAAGAAGATGCGAAGCTGCTCCCGGGTGTCGCTTCGACCAAAGCCATCGGTTCCGAGGACATAGTAAGGCCCGGGAATGAACTGGCGAATCTGTTCGGCATAGGTGCGGACATAGTCCGTAGCGGCAATGGTAGGTGAGTCATTGAGCAGCTTGCTGACTGGATTGCCTTTGGGGGTGGCTTGAGGATGAAGGGTGTTCCAGCGGGTTGCATCATTACCGGCCCTGGCCAATTCATTAAAACTGGTAACACTGAAAACATCACTCAGGACATCAAAATCCTCAGCCAGTATCGTGGCTGCGGCTTCTACCTCTCTCAGGATCGAACCTGCGCCAAGGAGCTGAACCCGGTGTTTTTTCTTGCGGGTTCGAGGTGCTTTGCGCAGTCGGTAGAGGCCTCGTAAAATATCTTTTTCAACCCCTTTTGGTATCTCAGGGTGAGGGTAGTTTTCATTCATGCAGGTGATGTAGTAGAAGATTTTCTCTTTCTCCTGGTACATCCTTCTTAGGCCGTCCTGGATAATGACCGCAAGTTCAAAGGCATAGGTCGGATCATAGCTGATGCAGTTTGGTATTGTTGATGCCAGCAGATGACTGTGGCCATCCTGGTGCTGCAACCCCTCGCCAGCGAGAGTGGTTCGACCGGCAGTCCCGCCAATGAGGAATCCTCTTGCTTGTATATCGCCTGCTGCCCAGGCAAGGTCTCCAGTCCGCTGGAGGCCAAACATTGAGTAGAAAATATAAAAAGGGATCATGTTCAGTTCGTGATGGCTGTACGAGGTTGCGGCTGCAATCCATGATGAGAAGGCCCCGGCCTCATTGATTCCTTCCTGCAGCACCTGACCCTTCTTGTCCTCCCGATAGTACATCAGCTGATCGGCATCCTCAGGGGTGTAGAGTTGACCCGTGGGAGCATAGATTCCCAGCTGACGAAACATCCCTTCCATCCCGAATGTTCTCGCCTCATCCGGAATGATGGGGACGATATGGGGCCCTAGCTCCTTCTCTTTAGCCAGCGTAGTGAGGATCCGAACGAAGGCCATGGTTGACGAGATCTCTCGTTCACCCGTGCCCTTGAGTTGAGCCTCAAAGAGAGAGAGATCGGGAGCCTTGAGTGGCTGGGCGTTATCGTGCCGCTGGGGCAGGGGACCACCCAGTGCCTCTCTTTGCTTCTTAAGGTAGATGATTTCCGGTGATTGATCATCAGGGCGATAGAACGGCGCCTGATTGATCTTTTCGTCATCGATAGGAATGTTGAAACGGTCACGGAAAGCTTTTAACGCCCCTTCAGCCATCATCTTCTGTGAGTGGGTGATATTCTGGCCTTCCCCGGCTTCACCCATGCCATAACCTTTTACCGTCTTGGCCAGAATGACAGTAGGCTGGCCACTGTGTTTTGAGGCTTGATCATAAGCGGCATAGACTTTGTGAGGATCATGGCCACCGCGGTTGAGGCGCCAGATATCCCGGTCTGTCATCGTCGCAACCATCGCTTTGAGTTCGGGATATTTGCCAAAGAAGTGCTCTCGGGTAAAGGCCCCCCCTTTGGCCTTGAAGGCCTGATACTCTCCATCAACGGCCTCTTCCATTCGCTTGCGCAGGAAGCCCTTGGTGTCTCTGAGCAGCAGTGGGTCCCAGTAGGAGCCCCAGATCACTTTTATGACATTCCACCCTGAGCCACGGAAAGTGCCTTCAAGCTCCTGGATGATTTTTCCATTTCCTCGCACCGGGCCGTCCAGTCGCTGAAGATTGCAGTTGACGACAAAGATGAGGTTGTCGAGGTTCTCTCTGCCGGCTAGAGAGATGGCACCCAGTGCCTCGGGTTCATCCATCTCCCCGTCACCCATGAAGGCCCAGACCTTGCGGTCCTTGGCCTCAATCAACTCACGATGGTTGAGGTATTTCATAAAGCGTGCCTGATAGATGGCCTGCAGCGGGCCGAGACCCATGGAGACAGTTGGAAACTGCCAGAAATCAGGCATCAGCCAGGGGTGCGGGTAGGAGGGGAGACCCTTTCCACCGACCTCCTGTCGGAAGTGGTCAAGATCATCTTCACTCAGTCGTCCCTCGAGAAAGGCGCGGGCATAGATGCCCGGAGCAGAGTGTCCCTGGAAAAAGATCAAATCACCCGGATTATCTTCAGTAGGGGCGCGCCAGAAGTGGTTGAAACCGATATCGTAGAGTGTTGCTGAGGAGGCAAAACTGGCGATATGGCCACCGAGTTCACCGCTTGCTTTATTGGCTCTAACCACCATGGCCAGTGCATTCCAGCGAATTAGAGAGCGAATTCGCCATTCAAGCTCAGAATTTCCCGGGCTGCGGGCCTCGTTGGCTGCCGGGATAGTGTTTAGATAGGCGGTATTGGGGCGATAGGGGATCCAGGTTCCGGAGCGTCTGGCCAGATTGATCAGCTCTTCCAAAAGGTAGTGGGCTCGCGTTTCACCCTCGCGGTCGATGACGGCAGTGAGGGCTTCGAGCCACTCCTGGGTCTCAACCGGATCAATGTCGAAAATCTTTTTTTCGGAGGTCATACGCTTCGCTCCTGATCGGATTTAGGTTGACTATGTGGGCAGGGGGTGGTGAAGCTCCCCAGCAGTTCCCTCAATGGAGTCCCGATTCAACCTAATAGTAACAGTGAATTCAAGCCGATCGTAGGCAAAAAGGGTAAATTGGGAAAGCGGTCTTACCAATTGCTGTAGATGGTTGTTTTTAAAAGGATGAGAGATCTCTAATCGATCTCTTCAAGGAGGGGTTTGAGGTATTTTCCGGTGTAAGAGTCAACGCTCAGGGAGGCAACCTCCTCCGGGGTTCCGGTGGCGACCACCCGACCTCCTCGCTTTCCGCCTTCCGGTCCGAGGTCTACGATCCAGTCCGCTGTTTTGATCACATCTAAATTATGCTCGATGACGACAACAGTATTGCCGTGGTCGCGGAGGCGGTGGAGCACCACAAGGAGCTGCCTGATGTCATGAAAATGGAGACCGGTGGTAGGTTCATCCAGAATATAGAGCGTTTTTCCGGTATCTCGTTTTGAGAGCTCACGAGATAACTTGATCCGTTGGGCCTCACCTCCGGAGAGGGTGGTTGCACTTTGGCCAAGACGGATATAACCAAGGCCAACATCAACTAGTGTCTCCAGTCGACGGTTGACGGTTGGAATTGCCGAGAAGAAGGGTTTTGCCTCTTCAACCGTAAGCTGCAATACATCGCTTATGGTCTTGCCTTTATAGCGGATATCGAGGGTCTCGCGGTTATAGCGGGAGCCTTTGCAGATATCACAGGGGACATAGACATCGGGGAGAAAGTGCATCTCGACCCGAATCAGGCCATCACCCTGGCACGCCTCGCAGCGTCCTCCCCTGACATTAAAGGAGAAGCGGCCGGGCTTATAACCTCTTGCCCGCGATTCCAGGGTTGCTGCAAAAAGCTCACGAATCGGAGTAAAAAGGCCCGTATAGGTAGCCGGGTTTGAGCGCGGAGTTCGCCCTATGGGACTCTGATCAATGTCGATAATTTTATCAAAATGATCAATCCCGGTTATCTGGTCACAGGGTGCCGGCCGGTGCTTGCCACCATGAAGGGCCTGAGCCACTGCAGGGTAGAGGGTGTTATTGATCAGGGTGGATTTTCCCGAACCCGAGACACCGGTTACGCAGGTAAGAACGCCTACGGGGATATCGACATTGATTGATTGAAGGTTATGTCCTCTGGCTCCACAGATGGTGAGGTGAAGCGTTGGGTCTGGCTCCTTTCTGGGGTTGGGCACCGGGATGTACTCGCTACCAGCAAGGTACTTTCCCGTCAGTGAAGCCGGGGTTGCAATGACCTCTTCCGGTGTACCCTGGGCAATGATCTTCCCTCCATGATTACCTGCCCCGGGCCCGAGATCAACCACATGGTCGGCGTTTCGAATAGCCTCTTCATCATGCTCGACCACAATGATGGTGTTGCCTAAATCACGCAGTCTGAATAGCGTATCAAGTAATCGGGCATTGTCTCTCTGATGGAGACCGATGGAGGGTTCATCAAGAATATACATTACTCCAACGAGGCCTGAACCGATCTGAGAGGCGAGGCGAATCCTCTGGGCCTCTCCACCGGAGAGTGTTTCTGCGGCACGGTTGAGCGTCAGGTAGTCAAGACCAACGTCAACCAGAAATCCCAGTCTCTGGCTGATCTCTTTGATGATCCGCTCGGCAATTTCACCACGTCTTCCTGGTAGTTTCAGGTTATCGAAGAAAACCTGAATCTGATCGATGGACAGAGCAACCAGTTCATTGATGGGTCTGTCGGTAATAAAGATATGGCGCGCTTCAATGCACAGGCGACTGCCATGGCAGCTGTCACAGGGTTGGGTGATAATATGCTTGATCAGATCCTCTCTGACCGTATTTGAATCGGTCTCACGATAACGTCTCTCAAAGTTGGGGATCACACCCTCAAAAGGGTGTCGACGACTGCTGCTGCGGCCATGCTGGCTGATATAGGTGAACTCGATCTCTTCATCACCACTGCCGTAGAGAATTACCTTCTGTACCTTTGCAGAGAGAGCCTTAAATGGAGAGTTGATGTCAAAGTTGTAGTGGCGGGAGAGAGACTCAAGGAGACTGAAGACAAAGGCATTTCGTCGTTCCCAGCCGGGGATTGCACCGGCAGCAAGAGTCAGTGCCGGATCACGAATCACCCGTTCCGGATCGAAGAACTGGCGAACCCCGAGACCTTCACAGTCTGGACAGGCCCCGGCTGGATTATTGAAAGAGAAGAGCCTGGGCTCGGGCTTGCCGAGACTGTAACCACATTCTGGACAGGCAAAGCGGGCTGAAAATAGAACTTCTTGACCTTGAGGGTGGTTCTTATCAATCAGAATTGAAGCTCTGGCGGTACCCCCGGCAAGCTCAAGGGCAGTCTCCAGGGATTCTGCAAAACGCTGTTCATTGCCCGGCCGGACCACAACACGATCGATGACAGCTTCAATCGTATGGCGGCTGTTGCGACGCAGTATGGGTGACTCCTCCAGCTCTACAACCTCACCATCGATACGGGCACGGATAAAGCCCTGGGCTTTCAAACGTTCCAGCAGTTGATGGTATTCACCCTTTCGACCGTCGATCAGCGGAGCAAGCAGAATAAGCCGGGTTCCCTCGGGGTACTCCATCAGCTGATCAACCATCTGACTGACAGTCTGGATCTGGAGGGTGCTGCCGTGGGTTGGGCAACAGGGATCACCCACCCGGGCATAGAGCAACCTCAAATAGTCGTAAATCTCGGTCACTGTCCCAACGGTTGACCGGGGGTTATGAGAGGTTGCTTTTTGCTCAATACTGATCGCAGGCGAGAGCCCCTCAATCTGATCAACGTCAGGTTTCTCCATCAACGAGAGGAACTGGCGGGCATAGGTTGAAAGGGATTCCACGTACCGACGCTGACCTTCTGCATAGATAGTGTCGAAGGCGAGAGATGACTTGCCTGAACCAGAGAGCCCCGTTACCACAATCAACTTGTCTCTGGGGAGATCAAGGTCGATATTTTTCAAATTGTGGGTTCGCGCCCCACGGATATTTATCTTCTGCATTTTTATTCCTGCAACAAATCCAACCTGCTACTATATGAAGTTCTATCAGGTAGATGCAATACAAAGAATAACTCCCTTGAACGATCAATCCATGACTGCTGTTGAGAGGCGGGCCGTCTCTGCTCTTTCAGGCCTATTTGGCCTGCGAATGCTTGGTCTTTTTCTCATTCTCCCGGTCTTTGTTCTCTATGCGCGGGAACTTGAGGGCCAGACCCCCGTATTGGTGGGTATCGCCCTTGGCGCCTACGGCCTTACCCAGGCGCTCTTTCAGATTCCCTTTGGCATGTTGTCAGATCGTTTTGGCCGAAAACCAATCATCTCTATTGGATTGTTGATTTTTGCCTTCGGGAGTGTCGTCGCGGCAATGGCTGACTCCATACTCTGGGTGATCATCGGTCGTGCACTCCAGGGATCAGGTGCGATTACCGCAGCTATTCTGGCATTGACGGCAGATTTGACCCGGGAGAGTCAGCGCACCAAGGCGATGGCAATTATCGGCGGCACTATTGGGACGGCATTTGCCCTAGCCTTTATCCTTGGCCCGCTACTCGATCGGTGGATTGGAGTACCCGGGCTGTTTTGGATGACCGGTCTGTTGGCGCTTGCAGCGCTGCCCGTCCTCTGGTTCATGGTTCCTCATGCCGTAATTTCAACCCACCATAGCGATACTCAGCCTGCGATGGATCAGTTCAGTGCGGTGCTCAAGGACCCACAGCTGATCCGTTTGGATGTTGGGATTTTTATTCTTCATTTCGTTCTTACCGCTATTTTTGTCATTGTGCCCATTGCACTCATGGAGAATATCGGCCTCGATCGTGGGGACCACTGGAAGATCTATATTTCAGTACTTTCTCTATCAATTATCGGGATTGTCCCCATTATCCGCTATGGACAGCACCGTGATCTGGTCCGCAAGCTCTTCCTTATCTGCCTTACTCTCCTGATTGGAGGCCTCTTGCTGATCTACGTCGGGATTGACTCCTATTATGGAATTGCTTTTGGTCTTTGGGTGTTTTTCGTTGGATTCAATGGACTGGAGATCATGCTGCCTTCACTGATGTCTCGGCTGGCGCCGGCGGGGAGCAAAGGGACAGCGATCGGGGTCTACAATACTTTTGAATTCTCAGGGATCTTTGTTGGTGGAACTCTGGGAGGCCTGATCTATGGCGCCTACGGACTTCAAGGGGTGATACTCTTAAGCACACTGATGCTTATAGTCTGGTTGATCGTTGCAGTTACGGCACCTCAGCAGAAGTTGTTCGACAGCCTGCAGATTGGCTTTACTCTGCAGTCAGATGACAGTAAACAGTTCACCAACGGCTTGGTCGGGCTGCCTGGGGTTGCAGAAGTGACTGTAATGGTCAATGAGGAGGTCGCCTACTTGAAGGTTGACCCCGCTCTGTTTGATAATGAAAAGCTGGAGAGAGTTGCCAATGAAACGGGCGTTACGCTGAAAAACTGAGGCAGATGAACTGCATTACCACCCATGAGGTCTATAAACCGACACTACTAAAAGAAGGAGAGCATTATGGCTCGAGGTATCAACAAAGTTATTCTGATCGGCAATCTTGGTCAGGATCCGGATGTCCGTTATTCTGCGGATGGGCGTGCAATTGCCAACATCTCAGTGGCAACAACCGACAGCTGGAAGGATAAAAATACCGGGGAGCGCCAGGATCGTACCGAGTGGCACCGCGTTGTTTTTTTTGGAAAACTGGCAGAGATAGTAGCTGAGTACCTAAAGAAAGGCTCCCAGGTCTATATTGAAGGGCGGTTGCAGACCCGAAAGTGGCAGGACAAGAGCGGCCAGGACCGCTATACCACTGAAGTGGTTGTTGATTTCAACGGCACTATGCAGATGCTTGACTCGCGCGGAGGGGGAGGGGCTCCCCAGCCGTCTGGCGAAGGTTACGGTGGATCCTCTGAGCCCCCTTCAGGCCAGCCTGGGGGTGGATTGGGTGACCCGGATGATGATATCCCCTTTTAAAGGGGGAGCAACCGATCGCTGAATGAGGGCGCCGATGATCGTCTTCTTCCCCCGCACCAGGCAGCACAGTTAGCCCTCGCCACGTCTACCCGGAGGTTGCCTTGCCTCGCAGTTTGGCTTCAACATAAGCCTTGTGAGGAAGGTAGAGAAGAGTGGCGATTTTTCTGATCAAATGCTGTTCGTGGCTGTCGAGATGGTTGTCAGCATAAGCTACCTGCCACATTCGCTCGACCAGCTCTATCTTCTTCTCGAGCGGCCATTGTTCATTGATCAATGAAGTGAAACTATGGAGGCAAGTGGCATCATTGACCTCCTCTTCAGCCAGTTCTATCAGTTCATCGGCCTCCTTTGGGGTGAGTCCATAGGCGGAGGCAACCATCCTCTGGATGGACTCCTGTTCATCACTGTTGACTGAAAAGTCAGCCCTCGCCACTTCAAGGAGAAGTGCAGCAGCGGCCAGGCGGAGGGGGTCCGATGAGGGTTGTTGATCGACGCCCAGGGAGAGGTCGAGGTGGCGATTAAAGAAGCGTGAGAGTTGTTGAATCATGATCTGGATTGTTGGAGCAAAGGTCGGGTTGACAGAGCAGGCCGGAGAAGAGGGTGAATTGGAGTTAACCGCAAGTGTACCCTGTTGGGATTGGGCTGGGGAATCTCAAATTTACAACGACCATTGGAAATAGGGGAATATTTAGATCATCCCTGTTGGTTGAAGAATGATTCGCTTCCCGACTGGGTTATAATTGACCCAGATGAGCCAGAACACAACCACCTTCAGCCGGATGAACCTGCTATGAAGCCCGTACGAGTCGCAGTCGTTGGGGTTGGATATCTTGGAAGTATCCATGCCCGGATCTACACCAGAATGGAGGGTGTGGAGTTGGTGGGGGTGGTCGACGATGACTGGGAGAGAGCAGAAAAAGTAGCTGCAGAGACACAATCCACACCATTTAAAGACATTTCTCAGCTGATCGGACGAGTAGACGCTGTCAGCGTGGTGGTACCGACCACCCTGCACCGGGAGGTCTCTTTGCCGTTTATCGATGCAGGCATCCACCTTCTGCTTGAGAAGCCGGTTGCACCGACAGTCGCAGAGGCCGAGGAGATTGTCTCTGCAGCAGAGAGTGCCGGGATTATTCTCCTTGTCGGCCATCTCGAACGCTTTAATGCGGGGGTGATGATGCTGGCAGAAAAGGTAGGCAGGCCGCGGTTTATCGAAGTTCACCGTCTGGGCACATTTGTTGAACGGGCTACAGATGTCGATGTGGTGACTGATTTGATGATTCACGACATCGATATTGTGATGGAACTGGTTGATGACACCCTTGTTGGGGTGAGCGCAGTCGGGGCCAAGGTAGTGACCGACCAGGTCGATATCGCCAATGCAAGACTGGAGTTTAAAAATGGTGTTGTTGCCAATGTGACCGCTAGTCGGGTTTCAAACAAACGTTTTCGCCGGATCAGGGTTTTTGGTGAAAATGGCTACCACGCCCTCAATTTTGCTGACCAGCAGATTGATATGGTCACTACCGGAGAGTGTCCCCCTGGGGAGCGATTCCCTGAAATCATTTCTGAGAAGCTTGAAGTTGAATCCCGCCCTCCCCTGGATGCTGAACTTGAACATTTTGTAGATGCAGTGAGGAATGGGCTCAAGCCACTGGTAAGTGGTCATCAAGGGGTTGAAGCCTTGCGGGTTGCCTCGCTCGTCAGAGAAAAGATCGAACTATGTCTAAAGCAATAGAGCCTGTCCCCTATCTTGATCTCTCGGCAGAATTCAAGGAACTTGAGGCAGAGTGGTTTGATGCGATCAGGGAAGCGGGAAGGAGCGGCCGTTTTATTCTCGGCCCCAATGTCGGTGCTTTTGAACAGGAGACTGCCCGATACCTCGGTGTTGAGCACGCAATCGGGGTTGCCAATGGGACTGATGCACTCGTACTGGTCTTAAGGGCAGCAGGATTGAAGCGCGGCGATGAGATCATTACCACTCCGTGGACTTTCTTTGCATCTGCCGAAGTGATCGCACACATTGGCGCTGTTCCCATCTTCGTTGATATTGATCCTGACACCTTTAATCTCAATCCACAACAGGTTGAAGCTCGGATTACTTCAAGGACAAAAGCAATTCTGCCGGTTCATATCTTTGGATGTCCGGCAAATCTCTCCGATCTGGGGGAGATTGCCCTTCACCATCGGCTGGAGGTTATCGAGGACTGCGCTCAGGCATTTGGGGCGAGTTGGAATGGAGAGAAGGTGGGGTCGGCAGGGACGGCGGGGTGCTTCAGTTTCTATCCTACCAAAGTTCTTGGCGGCTACGGTGATGGGGGGCTGATTTCAACCAGTGATAATCAACTGGCAACCACCATCCGCCACCTCTGTAATCATGGGGCGGCCTCCCCCTTTATCCATGACCAGGTCGGACACAATAGCCGTCTGGATGAGATTCAGGCGGCACTTCTGAGGATAAAACTTCGAAAACTGGATCAGGCGATCGCCAGACGCAATCAGGTCGCAAGTTGGTATCACTCAAGATTTATCGAGAGCCCGGTAGTAACCCCATCATGCCCTTTTGAAGCAGAACACGCTTACAATCTCTATACCATCAGAACCCCTGACAGAGACCCGGTCAGGGCAGCGCTGACGGATGCGAAAATCGGCAGTTCCATCTGTTATCCACAACCGCTCCATCTGCAGACGGTTTTCAGCCATCTGAACTATCAGGCGGGTTCTCTGCCTGTTGCTGAAACGGCTGCGGACGAGGTGATTTCACTGCCCATCTTTCCGGATATGGCAGAGGAGCAGGTTGACCGGGTCTGTCAGGTCGTTCTAGACACTATCGGACAGTGAGTGGGAACAGATCATTACCACTCTGGCTACAGGCTGCATGGTTTGGAGTGGTGATCCTGATTAACCCGGTTTCAGCACTCTCTCAGAGTGAGTGTCGCTCCAACACTAAGGAGTGGGATCAGATGGAGCAGCGGGAGATAACCCTTATCGACAGTAGCAACAGACCGATAACGCTCACAGCCAGGTTTGCAGATACCCCGAGGAAGCGGGCAGCGGGGTATCAGTTCCTCTGTCCAGACGATGTCACTGGAACAACCATTCTGTTTGCTTTTGAGGGCGATACGCGGACTCTTTTTCATATGCGCAATGTCAAACTCTCTCTTGATATTCTCTTCTTCCTAGAGGAAGGCCGTCTGCTCAGCGCAACAACAATGGATCCGGTAGAGGATCGTCTCTACGGCCCTGGGGGCAAGTTTCGGTATGCCCTTGAAGCACCCTCTGGCTTTCTTGCCTCACTGGGTCTTGACCGATCAGCCAAGAAGCAGGATTGGCGGCTGGTCATCTCTGATCAGGATCTTCGTCAATGACCCGAAACAGTGAGGTATCAGAATTTGGGCTCTGGAAGAGTTCTCTCTCAGCAGAGGTCATTTTTTCTGCCCCTGCAAGGCCTAACTACCCGCATCTGCAGGATGGAACGCTCTACTGGGTGGAACAGTCGGCCGATTCGGGGCATTCTCAACTGATCCGGCTTACTCCGGACGGGGTGAGAGAGTGCCTTACTCCTGAGGTCTTCAGCCTGCGAAGCCGAGTTCATGAATATGGCGGCCGCGCGCTCCTCTTTCTTGAGAGTGAGGTGATCTTCAGCAATGATCAGGACCAGAGACTCTACCGACAACACCTCACTCCAGGGGCGCTTCCGAGGCCAATCACTCCGAAGGGGGGCGATCAAAAACAAGTCGGTCGTTTTGCTGATCTAGTGGCGGTAAAAGAGGGGGGTTTCCTTCTGGCAGTTGGAGAACAGGAAGATCAGGATGGGGGGGTAATCAATAATATTGTCTCGCTGCCCCTCAATCAGCAGGCCCCTTCAGTCCCAACAACACTTTTTGGTGAGAGTGATTT
>Ga0208641_1000043_pt1 | contig 89857 bp, 76 predicted proteins | sample ETN02SmetaG_2_FD_185789 | JGI IMG/M metagenome (GOLD analysis project Ga0208641, IMG submission 185789) | Marine microbial and viral communities from oxygen minimum zone, Eastern Pacific Ocean - ETNP2014F10-02SV253 (SPAdes) (version 2) | ecosystem: Environmental > Aquatic > Marine > Oceanic ... | reverse complement strand
TGCATCTCATCCACTCGGTGAGGAGTATTCAGAGGAAGAACAGAAAAAATGTCTATCAATTTTTGCTTTCTGGAATCCTCCAGGAAATGATATTGGACGCCAGTGGGCAAAGGCACAAGAAATGAATCAACCGCTGGAACTTGCTATTGCTTGTATTGTAGACCCTGCAGTCCAAGTTGCTGCGGCAACTTCTATTACTTTTGGTGAGGACGAAATGGATTTTGCAGGAGGACTGAGAGGTGAAGGTGTTGATGTGGTGCAGTGCGAAACAGTAGATCTTGCAGTCCCAGCTACAGCAGAATGGGTGATTGAGGGAAAATTTTTGCCTGGACGTGATATTGCGATAGGACCGCATTCTAACCCTGTTGGCTATTATGATGATGTCCAGTTCTTGCCACTGATTGAAGTCGATTGTATCACTCATCGCAAAGATCCAATTTGGTATGCAACCATGGAAATGGAACCACCATTTGATCACAACTATATGGCTTGCATGCCACTGGAAGGAGAAGTGCTGAGTGATCTGCAAACAAAAATTCCTGAAGTCCTAGATGTCGTGGTGACTCCAAATCTTAGTTATTTTGTTCAACTCTCTGTAGATGGGGAACAAAAACCACGTGCCGATTTTGGTAAGGAGGTTCTGCAAGCTGTTTGGGGCGCTAACGGAAGATGGGGGCCTACAGCAAAATTAGTTGTTGTCGTGGGACCTGATGTTAATCCTTATGATCTATCAGAAATAGAATGGGCCATTCAAACCAGGGTTCAACCTCAGACAGATACTATCATTAACGAAGCGGGACAAGCTTTTTTAATGGATCCATCTGCAGTCAAGGATCCAGGCCATGGGATAGCACTGGTATCCGAACAAATTGGCATTGATGCAACAATAAAAATACCAGAACGTTTTGAATCATATCCCAAATATAGCAATGCTGAACCTAAGGATGTCATGGCTATTGCAGAGAAATTGAAAGAGGTATTGTAATAATTATTGTTTGGGGTATACGACTATCGCTAATAAAACCAGTCAATTTAGATCACTACTCAATGGTCCGAAACTAGAATTTTTGCTTGAGGCGCATAATGGGATCAGTGCAAAAATCGCCGAGGAATCAGGATTTAAAGGATTGTGGGCAGGTGGTTTAGCCATTGCAGCACAATATGGGGTTCGTGACAGCAATGAAGCCAGCTGGACGCAAGTCTTGGAAGTTCTTGAATTTATGTCAGATGCAACCTCCATACCCATAATGCTCGATGGAGACACCGGTTATGGAAACTTTAATAATGTCAGACGCTTAGTTCAAAAACTTGAGCAACGGGGAATTGCAGCGGTATGCATAGAAGATAAGCTGTATCCTAAAACTAACAGCTTCATCGATGGCAACAAACAAGAGTTGGCTAATATTGATGAGTTTTGCAGTCGAATTAAAGCTGGTAAAGATGCCCAAAAAGATGATGAATTTTCAATCATCACCAGAGTGGAGGCGTTCATCGCAGGATGGGGCTTAGATGAAGCAATAAAAAGAGCTGAAGCTTACCGTCAAGCGGGCTCAGACGGAATACTGATTCACAGCTCAAAATCTGAACCTTCAGAAATCATCGCCTTTAAAAATGAGTGGGGCGACCGCTTGCCAGTTATCATAGTACCTACTAAATACTATTCCACTCCCACGGAGATATTTTCTCAAGTAGGTATTTCAATTGCTATCTGGGCAAATCATATGATTCGTAGTTCAATTGAATCAATGCAGCAAACGGCTGCATCAATTATTCAAAAAAAATCAGTAGTGGCCTTGGAAGATAAAATTGCTAGTGTTAGTGAGATTTTTAGATTACAAGGCGTTTCTGAATTGCTGGAAGCAGAAGAAATGTATCTTCCTAAAAAGCAGAAGGCAACATCAGCAATTATCTTAGCTGCATCGCGTGGATCTGCTATGGGTAGCTTGACTGAAGAGCGACCTAAGGCAATGTTGAAGGTGAAAGAAAGACCAATTCTCAGACATATTGTTGATGTGTATAACAGTCACGGCATTAAGAACATTACTGTTGTCAGAGGATTCCAAAAAGATGCTATAGACTTACCCCAGCTTAGTTATGCTGACAATGATAACTTTTCGAAGACAGATGAATTAGTTTCTTTTGAGAAGGCGCTTTTGGAAGTTGATCTCGTGCAAGATTTGTTTGTTTCTTTTGGGGATGTTTTGTTTAAACCATATTTATTACAGCTTATGGATGATTTCCAAGATGAGGTTGTTATTGTTGTGGATACCCAATGGCAAGATTCTGTAAATAAAGAAAGAGCTGCTGATTATGTGCATTGTTCAGAACCTCATTCAAGGGATTCTTATAGCCATGAGATATTTCTCAAAGATTCAAAGGAAGATATGGACCCTGATATGATCCATGGTGAGTGGATGGGCGTAGTTAAATTCTCCAACAAGATGATACCAACACTCAAACAAGCAATGCAGAAGCTAAAAATGAGTTCAGATTTTGACCTAGCAAAATTTCATGATCTTTTCTCCTTTTTGGTTTCAGAGGGGCACAACATTAGAATTGTGTACACAACAGGTCACTGGTTAGATATTGATACGGTCGAAGATCTTCTTGAAGCTGGGAATTTTCTATGATTGATGCGGAATCTTTTATTCACAAGGCGCAAGATTTAGGTTTTAGTTCATACACTGGTGTTCCCTGTTCTTACCTAAAACATTTCATAAGTTGTGTCATTAGTTCTCCTGATATTGATTATGTTCCTGTTGTCAATGAGGGAGATGGAATTGCCTTTGCTGCCGGAGTTTATTTAGGGGGTCAATACCCTGTTGTTATGTTGCAGAACTCAGGATTGGGCAATGCCGTTAATCCGATTACCTCTTTATTACAAAATTTTGAGATTCCGATTTTGATCTTAGTTACCTTAAGAGGGGATCCTGCTTCTGATCCGGATGAGCCACAACACCGTTTGATGGGACAAATCACTTGTGACCTACTCAATCTAATGGGTATTTCATGGTCTTGGTTTCCAAGAGAGAATTCAGAAATACCATCAGTGCTGGAAGCAATCACTTCCTCAGTCATCAACAATGGAAAATCCTATGCATTGGTTATTAAAAAAAATTCAGTCAAGCCCTACCCAATAGAAAAGGGACCAGTAAAATCATTAAGAACACCTGAACTAATCCAAAAGGAAACAGATATTAATTCCCCGTATCGCCGGGAAGAAGTGTTAAGAGCCATTATTGAAAATAGCAGGGAAGAAGATTTAATCATTGCAACAACCGGTTACGCTGGAAGAGAGTTATATGCAATTGCTGATAACTCAAATCATTTTTATATGGTTGGTTCAATGGGATGTGCTGTTAGTATCGGTTTGGGATTGGCAAAAGCAAAACCCAAGATGAGGGTTATTGTTATTGACGGAGATGGCGCATTACTCATGCGTTTAGGTGCTATGACTAGTGTGGGGTATGAAAATCCTGATAATTTAATCCATGTTCTCCTAGATAATGGTGAATACGAGTCTACAGGGGCCCAAAAAACAGTCTCAAACACCGTTCAATTTTGTGAAATGGCAATGGCTGCCGGCTATTCACGAGTCAGTAATCTCAATTCATTAAAGGAGATTAGAAAGCATATACTGCCCCAGAAACAGCGATTATCATTCTTATATGTGCCAACCCAATCAGGCACCATAGACAATTTACCAAGACAAGTTATTACCCCACCTCAAGTGGCATCTCGATTTAAAAAACACATTCAAGGGATTCAATAAATGAGTAAATTATCTGGTGAAATATTATTGAACCCCGGTCCAGTGAATTTATCTCAGAAGGTCCGGGTAGCTCTTTCTAATAAAGATCTTTGCCATAGAGAGAAGGAATTTGGTGAATTGATAAAAGACATCAATAAAAGATTAGGCCAAGTTTATCCTGAATTATCAAAGGAAGATTATCAGTCGGTTCTATTAACCTCATCCGGGACAGGTGCTGTTGAGGCGATGCTAAAGAGTTTTATTCCAAAAAACAGTCTCACACTTGTAATTAACAATGGGGTTTACGGGGCAAGAATGGAGCACATCTTAAAGTTATCGAATCGTCCCTATAAAACCCTCCAATTTAACTGGGAAGAAGCAATCAGTATTGACCAGATTGAGCAAGCATTGAGAGAGTTTCCAGAGATTAAGAACCTTGCTTTGGTTCATCATGAAACAACAACAGGTCGATTAAATCCTCTCATGGCTATTGGTGAGGTTTGTAAACAACACGGCGTTGGTATTTTTCTAGACGCTGTAAGTAGTTTTGGTGCTGAAAAAATTATTGGTGAGAGTATTAATCTTTCTGCACTTGCTGCAACGGCAGGCAAGTGCCTCCATGGAGCACCAGGAATTTCCTTAGTCATGGCCCATCCTGATCTATGGTCAAATCCGGTGCAAGAAGTAGATAGTGTTTATTTTGATTTGTCTGATTATTATAAATCACAATACATCAGTGGTTTCTCTCCCTTTACACAAGCTACCCATGTTGCTATGGCCTTTCAGATTGCTCTAGAGGAGTTTTTTGAAGCCGGTGGCTGGGAGCAAAGAAACGAGTTGTATAAAATACGAGCTGATCAAATAGCAGATTCTTTAGTGGCTCTCGGCATTAAAACACTTCTTCCAGTATCTGATTTTTCATCGGTACTTTATTCTTATCTCTTGCCTTCAGGCGTTTCCTATCATGAGTTACATGACTATCTAAAAAACAAAGGTTTTGTTATTTACCAAGGACAGGGAAAGTTACAAGATATGATTTTTAGAATTTCGACAATGGGAGAAATTAGTATGGATGACATTCATGATCTTTCTGATAATTTTATCCAATTTTTTGATAGCAATTAATGATTAAAGAAGCAGTTATTTTGGCCGCCGGAATGGGCACTCGTTTAGCCAGTACTTTATCTACTTACCCCAAGGGATTCATAACCTTTGATCAATTTCCAATTATTGAAGAATCAGTTAAGAAACTGTTAAAAATAGGTATAGAAGATATTTGGGTTGTAACTGGTTACGAACCACAATACTTTGAGAGATTGGCAGAAAAATATCCAAAAAATATCCATACCATTTGGAATGCAGAATTTGAAGAATCTGGAACCATGCATTCATTGTATTGCGTCAAAGAATCCTTAAAAGGCTCATTTCTGTTATTAGAGTCGGACATTATTTACGAAAGTAGAGCTCTTGAAATTATTACGACCCATCCTTCTGATCATTGCATTTTGCTTTCTGATTTTTCCTACTCTGGGGATGAAGTTTTTGTTGAGACAAAGAATAACTTTTTAATTAATATGTCAAAAAATAAATCTCAACTTCAAAATAAGCCAACTGGTGAATTAGTAGGCATCACAAAAATTAGTCAACGGTTATTAAATTGCATGACTACTCATGCAGAAGAGAAATTTGAGCATACTTTATTTTACGACTATGAAACCGGTGCATTGGTTGATTCATCAAAGGACATAGATATCGATTGTCTTTTAGTAGAGGACTTAATTTGGGCGGAAATTGATGATCCTGACCATTTAAAAAGGGCCATCAACTTAATTTATCCAATGATTAAATCAAATGAATAATATTGTTACTAATAACTCCATTTTGGTTTAAAAATAACATAACATTATTACCGAGTGATTATGATGAAACAGACTACAACAACTATTTTCTTTCTGGTCTTTATTGCAACGACAGGATTTAGTCAGCCTGTTTATGCCTATTTAGATCCAAGCACTGGAAGCATGCTTATTTCTGCAGTTATTGGAATGTTCGCCACAGTAGGATTGGTGCTAAAAACCTATTGGTATAAAGTTAAATCATTCTTCAAAAAAACTCCTGAAGAAATCGATAAAGAATAAAAAACTAATTGATAGTGTCTAAATTGTTGACAGCATGGCAGGAGTACCAAAAGTATAAAAAACTAACACCTGCTGGAAAAAGAATTGTAATTTTCTCAGAAAGTTATCAGGATTGGCATCACTTTGAGCCACTCGTAACTGGACTAACGACGGAATTTAATCAAGAAATTTGCTATGTTTCATCCGATCCTAGCGATCCGGGATTGGCGACAGAGCATCCTCTAATTCATGCCTTTTATATTCCAGAAGGAATCATTCAAATTATATTTTTTCAGTTTCTAGACGCAGAACTGATGATTCTTACCATGATGGATTTAAACAACTATGAATTAAAAAGATCGATCCATCCTATCCATTATGTATATCTTTTTCATAGCTTAGCCAGTACACATATGGTTGATCATGCCAATTCTTATGATCATTACGATACTTTGCTTTGTACTGGACCTCATCAAGTGAGAGAAATAAGAGCTCGGGAGAAGCAGTTTGGATTGAAGCCAAAAAATCTGATTCCCTATGGTTATCATCGTTTGGATGCTTTAATGAATGAAAAAGTTAATAATCAAATCGGACAGATTTCCAAGGTACTATTAGCTCCAACTTGGGGCGATAACAGTATACTCAATTTAGTCGGATTGGATCTTTGCCAAACTATATTGGACGGGGGTCATTTTCTGACAGTCAGACCACACTATGAAACTGTTAAAAGAACACCTGACATCATTGATGAAATTAAACATCGTTTTCAAGATCATTCCAATTTTAATCTGGTTCTAGGCATGGGTGAAAATCGATCTCTTTTGGATTCGAATGTTCTCATTACTGATTGGTCTGGAATTTCGTTTGAATACTCAATGGGTTTGGAGAAACCAGTGATCTTTATTGATGTGCCTCCTAGGATTAGAAACCCAGATTGGCAAGAATTACAAATGGAACCACTGGAAGTAAGTATTCGCGATAAGGTCGGTAGAATTGTTGCTCTGGATGAAATTTATTCTATATCTGAAACCATTAATCAAATGTTATCAGAGAAGGATCAATACTCATTAAATATCAATAAATTGAGAGATGAGTGGGTTTATAATTTAAGCCAAACAAGATCGGTGGGGGCAAAAGAAATCGTAAAATTACTAAAGCAGTCCTAGGTTTCATGATTACCAGCAGAAAAATACTTTTACGTTGGTTGAGTTGGTATGGATTTGTCAACGGACTGATTTCTGCAGTCATCGGCATTCGATATCTATTCTTCTATTCTTTCCCCACTGAACTCTCAGTCATCAGTTATGTACCACTGGCGTTGATTACTCATTTTATCAGTTTGAATTATTTATCAATGGTCCTGCTAATGATGCCCATGGCAATACTAATTCCAAACAAACGATTCATTTTTTGTCTATCTATCATTCTGATGGCTAGCATCAATACTCTACTGATTCTTGACACTAATTTTTTTGCTGAGAACAGATATCACTTGTCTCTATTAACCAGTGTATTGTTTGACCAACGAACTTATATGTTGCTTGCTTTTCAATTTCTAATTGTTCTGATTTTTGAATTCGTTCTTGCACAGCAATTATTTATTAGGATCAACAACCCAGACAAGAGACAGTTAAATGGTAAGCCATTAGTTTATGTATTGCTGGTCAGCTGGATTTATGTACAAGGCCTTCATATTTGGGCAGATGCAACCTATAACAATGCGGTGACGGGGTTTACCCGTTATCTACCTTTGTATCGACCATTACATGCAAAACGCGATTTAGCGAGATTAGGTCTGATTGATTCAGAACGATTAAGAAATGAACGTTCTATTGAAAAACTAGGTGATTTCTATTCAGAACAATTAAATTACCCTATCAACCCATTATCATGTCAGCAAAGAGACAGAGAAGTAAAAAATATAATTGTTCTTTTAATTGATGCGCTACGACCAGAAATGGTGAGTAACAGAATTACGCCTGCTATTGATGAATGGCGAACAAAAGCCCTTCAATTCGAAAATCATTTCAGCGGTGGAACTTCATCCAGGATGGGGACATTTTCATTACTCTATGGCATCCCAACAACCTATTGGAGGACTTATCATGACAATCAACGTGCCTCAATTTTAATCGATCAATTGACAAGTTATAACTATGATGTTGTTGCGATTAGTTCGGGTGGATTTGGGAGTCCAACTTTGCTTGACAGAACCGCATTCTCCCAGATAAAAAACTTGAACGTGAAAAAGTTAAGCCCTTCAGTAAAAGCAAGTAACCACATGGTTACGGATAAATGGATGTCCTGGTTGTCCAATTATAATCGGGAAACTCCTTTTTTTGCTTATCTTCACTATGACCCCCCTATGAATTCAATAGAGAATTTTGATGCGGATTTGATTCCTAATCAATTTCTTAAAGTCCAGGAGGAAAGTCATTTACAGGAAGTGGGTCGCTATACTGAATCGATACACCTAGTTGATCAACAAGTCGGGGCAATTCATGATTCTCTGATTGAAACAGGATTAATACATAATACCGTAATAATCATTACCTCTGACCATGGTTATGAATTAAATGATTATGGAACCGGTTATTATGGTCATTCTAGCAATTACAGTCCTGCACAAATGAAAGTCCCATTCTTTCTTTCATGGCCGGGCAAGGAAAGCAGCAAGATTTCAAAAATGACGTCTCACAATGACTTGGTTCCTACTCTACTATCCGAAATTCTTGGGTGTATCAATCCAACAAGTGATTACAGCAGTGGCTTTAATCTATTTGGTGACCAATCTTGGAAGTATTTGGTCGCAGGTAGTTATGATTCATACGCTATTGTATCTGAGAAAAAAACTGTTGTTTCCTATGGCGGTTATTTTGAAGTTTTGGATAACAATTATAATCTCATCCGCTCTGATGATTTGGATAAGAGTCTAATTGAATCAGCAATGAAAGAAATGAAGCGATTTTATAAATGAGATCCGTACCATTTGTAATCTTATTTCTTTTTCTAATGGTATTTATGACTACGGCTAACACCAAAAACATAGTCATTAATACTCCATATCAGCAAATAGAATTCAACGAGAAAACTGCTTTACCAATACATTGGAACATTTGCTATCCAGATTGCAGTGATAGGGCAAAAATAGTTTTAAATGTTGCCAATGAAGCCAATCAATTTTTCTCTATAGAGCAACTCCAATCCTTAGAAGAGGTTATGTATCAGTCTGTTTTCATCGAAAACAAAGATGCAATGGTACTTATGTTTGAATTGCGGGATGACATGGATATTGAAGGTATGACAACCTCAATCAGTAAGATCAATTACGTCATTTCCAAAACATCCTTTCAAGCAGATATGATTGTATATTCTTCTAATCCTATTAAAATAAAAATCGATGGCAGAGATGCTCTTCAACCAGAGAATATCACCGGTTTGGGTGGACTCTATAATGGCAATCAACTCATAACTGTCACACCTCAAGGTATTGAGGCAATAGAGCAAAACTCTTGGGTAAAGGATTCTAAGGAAATCTGGCATGGAATCAGAACCCGATTTTGGTCTTTCTTAATTTCTCCAAGAAATAATATTCAATCTTACACCATACAGGATGTTGATAGTCATAGCTTTGTACTAGAGGCATTATCAGATTCTAATCAGTATCATTTCAGTTTTTATTTAGGTCCCGTAGAAAAATCAGCACTAGTGAGTGTTTCTACTCAATTAAAACAACTTCTCTACACCGCCTTATGGAATTGGCTTCGGTGGATTTGTTTTGGTCTCCAGATGATTCTGGGTTGGGTTTATTCTTGGCTCGGTCATATGGGTTGGTCTATTATCATATTGTCTGTGATTGTAAAGATATTGCTCTATCCTTTATCCAGACTAGCCGAGAAATGGCAACATGAGGTCCATGAGATTCAAGCCTGGCTTCAGCCAAGATTGAAAGAGATAAAAGCACAATATACTGGTGAGGAGGCTCATAAAAGAACGTTGGCACTGTATAGAGAAAAACAAGTGAACCCGATGTTTACTTTCAAAAGTCTAGCTGGTTTATTGATCCAGATTCCTGTATTTATTGCCGTTTTTGATATGTTAGGTGAAAGTATTTTACTGAAGCAACAAAGTTTTCTATGGATCAAGGATTTATCGATGCCGGATCATTGGATGAATTTACCCTTTTTAATTCCTTTCTTTGGTGAGTCATTCAATTTATTGCCATTGCTTATGATGTTGGTAACAGCTTTAGGTGCTTTCTTTTTTCAAGATCAACACTTACAGGGGACTTTGCTAAAACAACAGAAACGGAAATTATATTTAATGGCTTTTGCATTCTTCATACTCTTTTATACATTCCCAGCAGGGATGGTTTTGTACTGGACGACCTCAAACAGTTTGCAACTAATGAAAGTCATTTTCTTAAGATGTCGAACATCAACATAAAGCCCGGCAAGCCGGGCTTTATAATTTAGACTGATACCTCAATCCTTTACATGAAGAAACCGTGTCCAGTACCAACCATACTCATGAGCATCGGAATGGATAACATCGTATTGGTTCTAGATGCAAGAAATGCAATTCTGGCCCCCTTGGCTTTTTCTTCTTCCGAAGCTTCAACCATACCGAGGACCTTCTTTTGATTTGGCCAGATTAGGATCCAGACATTAAACAACATAATTGTTCCAAGCCAAGCACCAATCCCAATGGTTGTTGCGTATGTATTACCTGTTCTCAAGCCAAGTTCAAATGCATCTCCAAGATTTCCATTTAAGTATAAGAATAAAGCACCGGATAACCAAGTTACCAAAGCGGCCCATCGGAACCATAGCAGTGCTCTTGGAGCAACATATTTAGTGATTGCTCCAGGACCCGGTCCTTCAGAATCAGATTTTGCTGCTGCAATTGAAGGAACTTGGACAAAATTAAAATAATAAAGTAAACCAATCCAGGCGACACCAGCTGCTACATGCAACCAGATCACTATTGAATTGGCAGCACTTGCACCGCTCAAACTGGTGCCAACTGCAATTATGACTGCAATGACTAAACCTGCAATAATTGTCCCTGAAATCTTATCTAATGGATTCATAATATTACCTCTAACTATTAATGAGTGATCTTTAAGTTGCCCAAGATTATATCAATTTATTATTAGCAATTGATAGCGATTATCAATTAGAGTTGTTTAAAAATAATGGACACATTCTAAGTAATTGAATTTATAATAATATTTCATTGAAAAAGAGCTAAGAGGTTATTTATGAATATTAATCAACGGATTGAAGAACAGTTAAGAGATTTTCCAGTTTTGCTTTATATGAAAGGCTCACCAGATTTTCCTCAGTGTGGTTTTTCAGCAAAAGTTTGTGGTATTTTGAAAGTTTTAGGGCAGCGTTTTGCCTTTGTCAATATTCTAGAAGATCCAGATTTAAGAGACGGGCTAAAAACTTTCTCCAATTGGCCAACGTTTCCACAACTTTATATTAATAACCAACTTGTAGGTGGTTCGGATATTGTAGAAACAATGTATGAAAATGGAGAATTAGAACAACTACTTAATACTGTTGAAGATAACAGTTAATCAAAGTTATGCAGTTACTTAGAAGCAAAGTCTCTAAGTATTCTAAGGAGAGTCAACATATCAAAAGTTGAAAAAATTGTTATACCCGATCTTGGTGATTTTGAAGAGGCTGAGATTGTTGAAGTGTTGGTTTCAGAGGGCGATACTCTCAAAGCTGGAGACCCATTATTAACTTTGGAGACAGAAAAAGCAGCAGTGGATGTGCCGTCTCCATTTTCAGGAACGATTCAAACTCTGTTTGTTAAGAAAGGATCAAAATCAAAAGCTGGGGATAAGATCTGTGAGATCTCATCGGATGACAAAACAGTAGAGGAAATTCAAAAGAAACAAGAACAACCTCAAGAAGAGAGCGTTAAACCAGAACCGACGGAGGAGCGGTTGACTGAAACTCAATTTGAGGGTGTAGAACAGGATACTGATTTCATAAACAAGTCATTTAAAGGGGTACATGCGAGCCCTTCTGTAAGAAAGTTGGCACGAGAATTAGGCGTTGATTTGACCCTGATAACAGGTACAGGAATGAAAGGGCGTGTTAAAGATGAAGATCTTAAGGTTTATGTGAAATCCATTCTTTCTTCAAAGAGGTCACATCAACAGGCGTCAATTCCAGAAGTGCCAGAGATTGATTATGGAAGCTTTGGAGAAATCGAAGTGGTTCCACTCAGCCGGATTAAGAAAATTTCAGGACCAAGACTCCACGCCAGTTGGTTGAATATACCCCATGTCACTCAACACGATGAGGCAGACATTAATGAAATTGAACAGATTCGTTTGAATACTAAAAAAGAAGCAGCCCAACAGGGGATTCGTTTAACTCTGCTTTCTTACATCATTAAATCAGTATGCAAAGTGCTGATGGAATTCCCTGAATTTAATTCGTCTATAAAACCCAACGAAGACAGTTTAACCATTAAAAAATACATTAATATTGGTTTTGCAACAGACACCCCACAAGGCCTATTGGTCCCGGTGATTAAGAACGCAGACCAGAAAGACATTCTTACCATTGCAACAGAACTGAGTGAACTCAGCGAGAGTGCAAGGGAGAAAAAAATAAAGCTGGAAGATCTGCAAGGTGGGACTTTCACCATTTCAAGCCTGGGCGGTTTTGGCGGTACTGGATTTACGCCAATCATCAATGCTCCTGAAGTCGCTATTTTAGGTGTATCTAGAGCACAAGTGAAACCGGTGTTCTTAAATGGTCAATTCCTGCCCAGATTAATATTGCCATTTTCTTTATCCTATGATCATAGGGTCGCAGATGGGGTTGCCGGTATCCGATTTACTTCTCGGCTCAAAGCATTATTAGAAGATCCAGAAACTCTCTTGGATTCCATGGATGAGTAAAACAGTCAAGATAACAGTACCCAATTTGGGAGATTTTGAAACAGTAGAGATTGTTGAAGTTCATACTGAGGCTGGACAGAGCATCAATATTGATGATCCTCTAATTACCCTTGAAACCGAAAAAGCTGCTATGGATGTTCCCTGCACTGTAAATGGGATACTTGAATCCATCTCAGTTTCACTCGGTGATCAGATTTCAGAAGGAGACGTGATTGCTTCTGTGAAGGTTGACATGAGCAGTGATGAGGATGAAAGTTCTGGTCAATCTCAGTCAATAAAAAATGATCAAAATCAAACGGGATTAGTGGTTATAGGTGCTGGACCAGGTGGTTATACAGCAGCATTCAGAGCGTCTGATTTAGGCCTGGATGTTACGCTTATAGAAAAACACACCAATCTTGGTGGAGTGTGCCTAAATGTGGGCTGCATCCCATCAAAAACATTGCTTCATGCTGCAAAAATTATTAACGATTCGAAGGAAGCAAAAACTCTAGGATTGAATTTTGGAGAGCCTGAAATTGAATTAGAAAAAATGAAAGATTGGAAGAACCAAGTAATTTCTGGTTTAACACAAGGATTGCAGGGTTTGTCCAAGAAGAGAAATATCAATGTCATCCAGGGAATTGCTTCTTTTACCTCCGCCAACACTGTAAAAATTACTAACGGGAAAGACGAACAGGCGCTTAGCTTTGAACAATGTATTATTGCTGTGGGATCCAACCCTACCACGCTCTCCTTTTTACCCGATGATCCTAGAATTATTGATTCCACTGATGCGCTTGAACTTTCGACAATCCCAAACAAAATGCTCATTATTGGAGGTGGAATCATTGGTCTTGAGATGGCAACTATATATTCTTCCCTGGGAACAAGTGTCAGCATAGTCGAACTGACCGAAACTTTGATGCCTGGAGTAGATAGAGATCTTGTCACACCACTTGAAAAGTATTTGGAGAAGAAGTGCGACCATATTTATAAAGGTGCGGAAGTATCTTCAGCCACATCCGAGAAAGAAGGTATCAAAATATCTTTTCAAGGCAAAAGTGCACCTGAGTCTGCAGTGTATGATTCCGTATTGATCGCGGTAGGTAGACAACCAAATATTAGTACGATTAATCCAAAAGGAGCAGGAGTACAATGCGACGAGAACGACTTTATCCCAGTGGATCGTCAAATGCGTACCAATGTTCCAAATATTTTCGCCATTGGAGACATTGTTGGAGAACCAATGCTGGCTCATAAAGCAAGCCACGAAGCTAAAGTTGCAGCAGAAGTAATATCGGGTATGAAAACGGCAAAGGATTCTCGTTGCATCCCCTCTGTGGCGTATACAGATCCAGAAGTTGCATGGGTCGGGTTGACCGAAGAGGACTGCAAAGCCCAGGGAATAGATTTTGGAAAAGGTGTTTTTCCTTGGGCTGCAAGTGGGAGATCCCTCTCAATTGCTAGATCAGAAGGCTTGACTAAATTACTTTTTGACCCCCGCACAAAAAGAATACTAGGTGGAGGCATGGTGGGGACAAATGCAGGAGAATTGATAGCAGAAATCACCCTTGCAATTGAGATGGATTGTGATGCTTCCGATATTGCTTTGACAATTCACCCACATCCAACATTGTCTGAGACTCTGGCACTTGCTGCCGAGACTTTTGAGGGAACGATTACTGATCTCTATATAAAAAAATAAAGATTAGGTTTTTATTAAATAATGTTAATTAAGAGAGTAATTTTGTGAAGATTGCTGTAACCGCTGCTTCCGGGGGGCTTGCAACCGCCATGATGAAGTATCTAATCGATGAACTTGGAACCGAAAATCTCTGTGCTGTTGCCCGGTCTCCTGAAAAAGTAAAAATCTCAGGAATCGAAACACGGCGAGGTGATTACCAATCAGTTGAAGAACTCACCAAGGCCTTCTTGGTCATAGATACAGTTGTGATGATTTCAGCACCTGTTGGTGATTGGGATCGAGTAGCAATGCATCGTAATGTTATTACCGCTGCTAAACAAGCTAGTGTGCGTAAAATACTCTATACCAGCGTCATTGGTAACGGCAAAGAGAAAAATACCTGGTTCTGGCAGACCCAACAGGTCAATCGACAGACGGAAATCGATCTACAGGAGTCTGGGTTAGAATGGGTGGTAGCTAGAAATGGCTTGTATCTAGAGAAAGATTTACACCATATTATGCAGGCTAAAGATCCCGGAGTTTACCGAAACATCGCCGATAATGGTAAGACCGGCTATATTACAGTGGATGAACTGGCCTATGCTACAGCGAAACTTGTATTTAATGACCGTGCAAATGCACAAATTTTTAACCTTGTTGGTGATACTCTGACCCAAGCCCAACTCGTCCATTTGGTCAACCAGGTCTTTGATATGGACGTGCGTTACGAGACCATTACTGATGAAGAAAATATAGCGGAACTGATGAAAGACCCAAAAATCTCCGATCGTGGTGAACAAGTTGCAAAAATGCTGACTGGGGTTTTTCAGGCAGTTCGTGCAGGGGCACTTGATGTTAAATCAGATTTTAGAACTGCTGCTGGACGAGCTGTTAAACCAACTTTGCAGATGCTTCAAGAACAGCGAGAGTTAATGGAAGCTAGCTAGCAACATCCATCAACTAAGATGATTCTTGTCCCTCCAATGCATCTCTAAAGGGACGGATTGCAGCCCATAATAATAAGCCTGCAATTAGAATACTGAGACAATTTGCCAGTGTAAGGGATGAGCCTACCGCTATATCGTCGCGCAACCAATATGTCGTAATGAAACCCACTAGTGTTGGTCCCGCTATAGCTGAAAGTATATTTAGTACCAACATCCAGATTGCTGAAATTTGTGCACGCATCTGATTCGGAACTAGCATTTGTAGCGTTGTTGGAGCAGCAGCAATCGGCATGCTCATTATGAATACATAGGGACAAAATAGAACTATGGTCATGGTGCTGTTTGATATCCTGGTCGCATAGAAGCTAAGTGGCAACAGTAATATCGCTACTAGTAATCCAACTCTGAGTGTGGCATCTGCATATCCAAGCTTTTGCAGCCGATCAATTAACCAACCACCGAAGTAAGCTCCTGCAGGCGATAAAAATAATAATATCATCCCGAGCATAAAACCTGTTTCTGCCATCGAGAAATTGTGTACACGTGCCATATAAGCGGGACCCCAAGTAATAAAGGTAGTTAAAGGAACAGCTATTAATGCAAACCCAGAAAACAACATAGTGAACAATTTACCGTTGGCTTTCACATAACTAACTACTAGTTGTAAAGGGATTCCTTTGTCATGACCGGTAAGCTTGCCCCGTCTTACTGGTTCCTTAACAGTCATCATCAGGAAGGCCACCAACACACCTGGCAGCCCGACAACAATGAAAGTCATTTGCCAAGGTTTCATAACACCGACCAATGGTAAATCGATACTACCCGCCGAGGAGAGTATCTGGATAACCCAGCCACCCGCTAAAAAGGCAATACCCAGACCAAGAAATGCTCCTGCTGAATAAAACCCAGTCGCACGACCTAGCTTCTCTCTTGGGAAAAGATCCGAGATCATAGAATAAGCCGACGGTGATAATGCTGCTTCTCCAATACCAACACCAACTCGTACGAGAAATAAGCTCATAAAACTCTTAGCGAGAGCACAGGCAGCGGTCATTAAGCTCCATAGAAAAATACCAGCTGTAATAATGCGACGGCGATTATAACGGTCCGCTAAACGTCCAATTGGAATCCCAACCAGCGCATAGAAAATTGCAAATGCTAATCCCTGTAACAATCCGATACCAAAGTCTGAAATTTGTAAATCTTGTTTGATAGGTTCGACTAATAAGGCAATGATGGTTCGATCAATAAAAGAGAAAATATAAGCAATAACGAGAATGCTGACAGCATACCAGCCTTGAGCAGGACTAGGCCATGGATGCTGATTATCCACTTTATTAACTCCCTTAGCTAGCGATTGGCCGATACTACTCATTACAGTAACTGCCTAATGATTCCCATCATTTGGGTGATTTTTTTATCAAGAGCCCCATTTTTCTTAGAACAGGCAATCAATTACGATTGATCTTTCCTGAGATAAAAATAAATATTAAAGCGGAAAGAAAGATTACTATTGCACAAAAGTAGTTAATTAAAGCAAGATTGTTGCCTTGTACCAAGGAAGCTATGATGGCTTGACCGATTGCAATCCCGCCCAATTGAGATGCTGGGATCAGTGCACTAAATCTGCCAGTGTTATCCATAGTAGCAATCATGCCCATTAAAAATGGACCTGTGAAATTCCAAGCAGTTTGAAAAAGGATGGCCCTGATGGCGAAGCCTGCCCAGGTCATTTCTCCTTGAAATGACAGTACGACTAATAACTGAACTGCCAACGCCAAACATACAGGGATGCCTCTTTTAACCTTAGATGCCAGTGCCGAGGCACTCAAAGGACCAATAATACTCAGTCCAGTACTCAAAAATAAAGCAGTGCCAATTTCAGATGGATCAAGGTTAATTGAGATCCCAAAAGGAAAAAGGTTGTTAAAGAAAGGGCCAACACCCATTTGCCAGGCTATCATCACTAGAAGTCCAGCAATGGGTAGTCCATATTTTCCAATAAAACTCAATCCCGTTGTTTGATTGGCATCACTTCCATGGGCTTGGACTCCTCCTGATTGAGCTAATCTAGAAGTTAAGGTCATTGCAATACAGGCTAGAATCGCAGCTGGAAAACACATTCCTGCAATGCCATATGCTGCAATCAGTTTTGGTGCAAAAAATAGAGTTAATGCACCCATAACAACTTGGGATGCGATAGTGAAGCCAAAATTCTTATCTGGTTCCGATGTGCTGCCTATGGCAGCAATTCCTAGGGCAAAAGCAGTGCCGTGCCCAACCAATCCCGTGAGAAATCGAATGCTAACTAAGAGTTGAAAATCAGTGATATACGTTGAAATTAAATTACCCAGAACAATCGCCAATAAAGCGCATAAAGCTACTTTTCTCCAGTTAAAACGACCTATCCATAGAATGCTTAGAAGGGATGATAATGCCATGCCTGCAATTTCTGCCGAGGAAATCAAGTTTGCTTGAGACTGACTAAACTCAAGTATAGAAATTAACCCAAATACAAATGAAGGCATTCCAAACACCATAAATACACCTGCACAACTAAGAACTATTGCTGCAACCACTTGTCCTGATTTATTATTTTGCATAATCAGTTACCCTCCATTATTAAATTTACAGTGTGAACAAACACTACAGTTATAACACAAAGGCTTTCTTGAAATACAGACGTATCTTCCATGGAGTATGAGCAAATGATGAGCATTTTTTAGAAAGCGTTTTGGGATAATTTCTAATAATCCTTGTTCAACGATATACGGTGTTTTTCCTGTGGCTAGACCTGTTCTGTTGGCCACCCTGAAAACATGGGTGTCGACAGCAATGGTAGGTTTCCCAAATGCCGTATTTAGAATGACGTTTGCTGTTTTTCTGCCAACTCCTGGCAGCGCTTCTAGTTCTGCTCTGTTATCAGGAACAATTCCTTGGTGATGATCGATGAGGATCTTGCAGGTTTTGATAATATTTTTTGCTTTGGTATTGAACAGTCCAATACTACGGATCTTATTTTTTAATTTTATTTCGCCTAATTGAATCATTTTTTCAGCTGTCTCGGCTAAGTCGAACAATTCTTTACTCGCCTTATTTACGCTGACATCGGTTGCTTGTGCAGAGAGTATGACGGCGACCAGTAACTGGAAAGGTGTTTTATAGATAAGTTCGGTAGTTGGGTTAGGATTATTTTGGTCAAGGATTGTAAAAATCTGTTCTGCCTCTTTGGATTTCATGCCTTGCCTATATTTTTTTATCTCACTCTCATGCCTGAGATTGCTCCTTCGTCTGGGCTGATTAGAAATACTCCATCGTCATCATTTCCTGCTGCTAATAACATCCCTTCAGAGACTCCGAAACGCATTGTTCTTGGTTCAAGATTTGCCACTATCACAATGTTCCTGTCAATCAAACTATCGGGATCATAGATGCCTTTGATTCCAGCAAAGATTGTGCGTTGTTCTCCATCGAGGTCAACCGTAATTTTTATGAGTTTGTCTGCTTCAGCAACATCCTCAGCATTAATTACTTTTGCTACTCTTAAATCAATTTTCATGAAATCATCAAAATTAACCATAGTTCTCTCCATTCATTTATTGTGAGTTATTTAGAAGCATCAATCATTGCATCAATGTTTTCTTTTTGTAGCCGAGTCAGTAAGGGCTCATAGTTATTAATTTGATGATCGATGAGCGATTGATTGATGTCCGACCAGTGTTGATTGTCGAGATCTAAAAATGCCTCGGCTTGTTTTGCAATTGCTGGAACAACTGGTTTTAGATAGATCATCAAGATACGGAATAGATTTAGACCCATTGTGCAAATTTCTTGTACTTGCTCCTTTTTTGTCACATCTTTAGCTAAATTCCATGGTTTTTCCTTATCTAAGTATCGATTTGCTTGATCTGCCAGTGACATGATGGTTCTCATTGCACGGCCAAATTCTCTGTGTTTATACATCGTTGCTATAGATGATGATGATTGTTGGAATTGTGATAATAATTCCTGATCAGCTATCTTGCCGCTTAATTGGTTGTTAAAATCATCATTGATGAATTTAGCACATCGGCTTGCAATATTGACGCATTTACCAACCAGATCTGAATTTACTCTGTGGAGAAAATCATTTGTATCAAGATCAAAATCATCCATGCCGCTGTTGAGCTTATAAGCATAGTAATAGCGGAGGTATTCAGGATTAAGATGATCTAGGTAAGTTCTTGCTTTGATCATTGTTCCTCTTGATTTGGACATTTTCTTACCATTGACAGTTAAAAACCCATTGACATAAATACCATCAGGCTTTTTTAATTCAGCTCCATCCAGTACCGCAGGCCAGAATAATGCATGAAAATAAATGATATCTTTGCCAATAAAATGGATCAGTTGATTTTCATTGTTGGGATCAACGTATGATTGGTAGTCAAATGAATTTTCTTTTTGTTCACAAAGATTCTTCAAGGAGGCAAAATAACCCATAGGAGCATCCAACCAAACATAGAAATATTTGTCATCTTCCTCTGGTATTTTAAAACCAAAATAGGGATCGTCCCTGGAGATGTCCCAATTCTTCAGACCGCTTGTGAACCATTCATTCAGTTTGGATTTGACAGAAGGGTGAATGTCAATGGTTTGTATCCACTCTTTCAGCATTGACTCAGAATCTTTTAGCTTTAAAAAATAATGTTCAGATTTCTTTTGACTGGGTTTATTACCGGAAATCACTGAAATTGGGTTGATCAGATCTGTGGGTTTATAGGTGGAACCGCAATCCTCACAGCTATCGCCATATTGATCTTCTGCACCACACTCCGGACATTGGCCTCTAACATATCGATCCGGAAGGAACATTTGTTCTTTGTCGTCAAAGGCTTGTTCGATGATCTGTTTTTCAATACGGTTATTTTTTACAAGTTTAGAAAATATCTCCTCAATCAATTCTTGGTTTTCTTTTGAGTGGGTAGTGTAGTAATTATCAAAGTTGATCAGAAAGTCTTTGAAGTCCCGGTGATGTTCTTGCGTATATTCATTTGCAAGTTCCTCAGGATCTACACCAATTTTTTCTGCTCTTAACATAATTGGGGTACCATGCGCATCGCTGGCACAGACATAAAGACAGTCTGTTCCTTGCAGTTTCTGAAAACGTACCCAAATGTCAGCTTGAATGTAGCCCACTAAATGGCCTATGTGTATTGAATCATTTGCATAGGGAAGTGCGTTGGTAACCAACAATTTTTTCTGAGCACTATCCATTGTTTATGTTTGTGTATTAAATTTATCCGAGTTAAAGCGTAAGAGTAACAAAGGTAGCAACGTTAAGTTTGCTATCAGTGCTACCAACATAGCAAAAGCCGTAAAAACACCAAAGTAAATTGTTGGGATAAAATTCGAAAGCCCCAAAATGGAGAATCCGACCATAATAATAATGGAAGTGTAATAAATGGCTTTGCCAGTAGAGGCATGGGATCTTTCTATGGCTGATTCAGGAGTTTGATTCTGTAATTCTAGTTGGAAACGATGAATGTAATGAATAGAGTGATCGACTCCTATACCGATACAAATTGAGGCAATCGTTATGGTCATAATATCCAGTGGTATGCCTAACCAACCCATTAATCCTAAAACAGATCCTGAAGCAAGCATGCTTGGTATGATAGCGATGAAGGCAATTTTTAAGGAACGAAATAAAATCAAGAACATCACCATGATTGCTAGAAAAACAAATCCTATAGTTAGGATTTGTGATTGGATCAAGCTTTGAAGGACATTATTATACAGCACTAGTAAACCTGTTAATTTGACTTGAGATTCTTCCAAATCATAGGTATTTACTAACTCATTTTTTATCTTCTTAAGCAGGACATTGCGTTGCAAATCAGGATAAGATTCAAACACTCTAAAAGAGATACGAAGCTGATTTCCATCTTGAGATAAATAAGGGTCAAACAATGCTTCTTTGACATCTAATGGGATTTTTTTATACAGTAAAGACAAGAAAAATGTGTCAAGATCTTCATCATCATTAAGTGTTTTCATGACGTCCAAAGTTGTTGAAATGGATAGCACTTTACCTGCTTCATCTAATGATTCGAGATAATTGTGGATTGCAGTAATCTTTTTTAATCGAAATGTGTTGTACCAGTAGCTATCTGCACCGATTTCATAAATTTCCTCTTCATCATCAAAAAAATCTAAATCTGAAAATTCATCCATCTCGATCGTTTCAACAGATTTCTGTTTTTCAATAAAAAAGTTAGGGTCCGCATCGATAATAATATCCAGAGGGGTCGTTCCTCCTAGTTCATTATCAATGACTGAGAGTCCCTGGTAAATTTCTGTGTCTTCTTTAAAAGCTTTGATGAACTGATTTTCTGAAGTTAATCGAGTAACGCCGAAAACACTAATGATTGCGATTAATAAAAATATGACAGATGTTGTTTTGGGCGATCTCAGTACCAGTTTAGCGAAGGCATTGGTGATCGTTGAGGTAAAATCTTTTTCTTGTTTGGTAGATTTTTGTTTGAGCAGAACCAATAACACAGGGAAGAGTAAGAAAACCATAATGAAGATCGCACCCATACTGATTAGCATCATCCATCCAAAATCAATGACTGGTCTAATTCCTGCAACCAGCAATGAAGCAAAGCCGACCATTGTGGTAATAGTGGTGAATAAACAGGGTTCGAACTTATCAATGAGCGTTTGTTGAACTAACCACCTTTGATTTTTATTTGGGAATTGAGTATTTAGTTCACGATAACGGACCGTCAAATGAACTGTGATAGACAAACTAAAGATTAACAAGAGTGCGACAAAATTAGCCGATACAACAGTTACCGGCCAACCCACAAATCCAATAAATCCAGTCATAACAATGAGTCCTAAAAAGCAACAGGCCATTGAGATCATCATCCATCTTGGGCGTTTAAAAATATAGAGTAGGGCAATAATTAAAAATGCTAGTAGACTGATGCCAAATATCTCAATATCGTTTGCTATGTAGTCAATCATGTCGACTGTGATCATGGGAGTTCCACCAAGAAAGATCTTATTGTCACCCCTGTAACGATCTAGAACGGCTCTAATGTCAGCAATATTTTCAACATTGTTTAGTCTGTAGACAGCACGTTGTTCTCTGATTTGACTAGATAAAATAGCTAACTTATTTTCTTCATTTTCATCCAAAGGTTCTACAAGACGTTTTTCTCGAAGTATATCGCGAGCATCAATGAGTGATTCTAGGTTTTCATCTATGACCATTTTCAATTGCATAGCTGTAGTATTTCCATCCGAACTAATCAGTAGATTTTGAAATAATTTGCTAGTCAAAAGCTCCTTTTTGGCTAAATCACGATCTGTGCTTGCACTCAACAGATTAGGAACATCCTCCTCCAGATCTGATAGATTTTGGGGAGGGGATTTTAAAAGCGGAACGTCGAGCATACTTACTATAGATTCGATTGAGTCTAGAGCATTCAGTTCATCTCTGAGATACTCTAAGTTATCAATGCTTTCTTGAGAAAAAAGATCCCCTTGAGGCTGATAGGTCACTACTAGAAATTCATCATCACCATATCTTGCTTTTATATTTCGGTAGTACCTTAAATCTAAGTCATCTTCTAGGAGCAAGGAATCAGAAGATGCATCCAATTGGAAATCATCTAACCAAGTAGAGAAAAATCCTCCAATCAAAGCTAAAATCATCAATACCGTCTTGGGGTATTTAACTATGGCTTTAAGACAATTATTTACTATTTGTTGCATTGCTGTTCTTTTATTATCCAACTAAAAGTTAAATCAATCGATAAACTCTAGTTTGACTCTAAATTTTAGTGCATCATACGTATTTAGTCAGGAAATAATATTCTTTTTTATTTTACGGATAAAAAATCAAAAAATGGCAATCAAATCAGACCAATGGATAAAAAAAATGGCTGAAGGTCATAGCATGATTGAACCTTTTGTTGAACACCAAGTCAGACATAATAACGGAAATGATTTGATTTCCTATGGGACTTCAAGTTATGGCTATGATGTACGATGCGCAAATGAATTTAAAATTTTTACCAATATTAATTCTGCAATCGTTGATCCTAAATCTTTTGACGATACTAGCTTTGTCGATCTGAATTCCGATATCTGTGTTATTCCACCCAATTCATTCGCACTGGCCAGAACCATTGAATTTTTCAGAATTCCAAGAAATATCTTGACTATATGTCTGGGTAAATCTACCTATGCTCGGTGTGGCATTATCGTTAATGTCACACCTTTGGAGCCTGAATGGGAAGGTCATGTGACCCTTGAGTTTTCAAATACCACACCCTTGCCGGCAAAAATCTATGCCAATGAAGGGGTTGCTCAGATGATTTTTCTTGAATCCGATGAAGTTTGCCAAGAATCCTACAAGGATAGAAAAGGGAAGTATCAAGGTCAATTAGGGGTTACTTTAGCTAAAACTTAATCACTCTATCGTTCTAGCTTTAGTGATTGGCTTGCCATTTAAAATGGCCTGATTATCAATCATTCTTAAGACCCCTTCAGCAAACATTTTAATTGCCATTGGGTAAATGATGTATTCTCCTTGTTGAACCCTCTTTGCTAATGAGCCAGGGTTATCATGGGGTTTAATTTTAGTTCTGTATTGAAGGACAATTGGTCCTGAATCTAATTCAGGTATGACAAAGTGTACAGTTGAACCGTGGTACTCGTCAGTAGATTCTAGAACTCTATCATATGTATTTAGACCTTGATATTTCGGTAATAGTGAAGGATGAATATTCAAAATTTTTCCTTTAAATTGATGACAAAACTCATCTGAGAGAATCCTCATATAGCCCGCTAAAACGATTAACTCTGGATTACTTTCTTTAATTCTTTGTACTACAATTTTGTTAAAAACAAATTTGTCAGGATAACTACCGTAGTCAATAATTTGAGTCTTAATGTTAGCTTTTTCTGCTCGTTTTAAGCCATAAGCATTGGGATTATCAGAGACGACCAAAGTAATTTTTATGGGCAATTGATGTTGGTCGACTTCGTCAATAATTGCTTGTAAATTTGTCCCTGATCCTGAAATCAAAACAACAGTCGATATTCTTGAGTCCATTCCAGCTTTCTTCATTTAACCATTACTTGCCCCGTACCATTTTCAATGTAACCAATCTGAGTTGATTGATAACCCAATTTTAAAAATGTTTCCATAATTTCTGATGCATAATTTTTTTTGATGATGACTACCATCCCAATTCCACAATTGAATGTTTTGAACATTTCATCTTCACTTATTTTTCCTTCGTTCTGTATCCAGTTAAAAACATCAGGTTGAGTCCAGCTACTTGTATCAATAAATGCATTGCAGTGATTAGGAAGAATACGTTCTATATTCTCTTTAAAACCACCGCCTGTAATGTGGGCCATTCCATTGATCGGGAATTTTTTAATTATATTGAGAATTGGCTTGACATAAATAGTCGTCGGTTCAATGAGTGCATCACCCAGTGTTGCATCCTTGAGTCTACTTTCCAGATTGGATTGTTGAATATCAATAATTTTTCGAATCAAAGAATATCCATTAGAATGTGGTCCAGATGAAGACATTCCAATAACCATATTGCCTACTTCAACGCTGCTGCCATCGATGATGTTTTCAAAATCAACAACGCCTACACAAAACCCAGCCAAATCAAAGTCACCGGATTGATAGATGCCAGGCATTTCTGCTGTTTCTCCACCAATTAATGCCATGTTAGATTCTTTACAACCCTGAGCTATGCCTTGAATAACTCTTGAAGCCATTGCAACTTCCAATTTAGAGGTTGCATAATAGTCAAGAAAGAAGAGTGGTTTTGCTCCTTGGACAATGACATCATTAGCACACATAGCAACCAAATCAATACCAATCAAATGCTCTTTACCCAATATTTGAGCTAATTTTAGCTTGGTTCCTACCCCGTCTGTACTTGAAACTAGTATTGGGCGTTTATAATCTTTTACGTGGAGCTCAAATAATCCCCCAAACCCACCAATATTAGATAATACAGAATCGCTATATGTATCTTGTGCAAGAGGTTTAATAACTGACACCACTTCGTTTCCAGTTTCTATGTCTACTCCGGAATCTGCGTAAGTTAGTGACTTGTCCTTAATCATTACACAACATCAGTTTTTGGATCGAAAATATATTTTTAGAGCTATAATAAAACGCAATTGTATACTAACATCAACAAAATAATTATTCTTATGACTCGTTCTAAATCAGTATGGAGTTTTAGTTGAATACTTCAAATATTCCAAATCTGATTTGTCTTGTACGCATTGCGCTTGTTGTGCCAATTGTTCAGTTCATGGTCCAGACTGAATTTTTGTTATCACTCTTATTAATTGCGATTGCAGGTCTTTCTGATATTTTGGATGGCTACCTTGCTAAAAGAAATAATTGGCGGACCAAGTTGGGAACCTTGCTGGATCCAGTAGCAGATAAAATACTTTTGGTTTCACTCTTCATAACTCTTTTTAGAATGGAGTTGATACCCTTTTGGCTTACCTTGATCGTTATTCTACGAGATGTCATGATTGTTTTTGGCTTAGGATTGTATCGATATTTTGTAGATATTCCTGAGATGAATCCAACTCGTATCAGTAAGTTTAATACTTTTACACAACTGGCATTTGTTTTGTTTGTTATTGCTTACCAAATTATCCCATTTCCTTTTGAATATCTCTCAATGCTCTTTGGAGCCTTGGTTTCTGTAACTTCTATTGTTAGCGGTTTAGATTATTGGATTAGTTGGAGTATTCTGGCAAAAAAGAAAATTTACCAAAATGGGGATTAAGTGGAGCAGTTATTACTTCCAGTATCAATCTCTGAACATATGGTTTTTGATAGTTTCTATCCTGGGCCAAATATTGAAATATACCAATCAATAAAAATAGATTCCCAGAAATTATTATGGATTGCTGGTGCTAAAGGATCCGGGAAAACCCATTTGTTACAAGCAGCACTCCATCAATGCTTTTCTGTTTCAAAAAAAGGATTGTATATTCCAATGCGTGATTTTAAAGAGTTTAATCCAGAAATTTTAGATAATCTAGATCAACTCGATCTCATATGTATTGACGATATTGAGTGTGTTCTAGGGAAGAGAATCTGGGAAGAAAAACTGATGGGTCTTTATGAAAAACTACAAACAACGAAAGCACAATTGGTTGTTGGATCCTTTGAGTCACCGAAAGGTACTCATTTTTATTTACCTGATCTTGCTTCTCGGTTTGCTATGTTTATGGTTCATAAACTGGAGTTACTTGCTGAGTCTGAAACAATATCTGCAATTCAGTTACATGCAAATTCCAGAGGATTTGACCTGCCTGATGATTGTGCAAAATATCTAATCAGACGTGTTCAAAGAGATGTGAGTTCATTAGTTGAAATAATTCAGCTACTGGATTATGAATCGCTATCAAAAAAAAGAATATTGACTATTCCGTTTATAAAAAGCATTTTAAATCTTGGATAAAAAAGCAAATATTGAATCACGCCTTGACCTGCATATGAGGTCTTGATAGGTTTAGGGATGTTCAAGTCTTTTATTACCATGAATCATTCAATATCAGGTCCTATAAAAATTCTAAGCGTTGCCTTGGTTTCAACTTTACTTTTATCTTGTGCAACTTTACCACCTTTACAGGAAATGAGTAATGCCAGGCAGACTATTGCGGCAGCAAAAGAATTCAGTCCTAATGCGGCTACTGATAAAAAAATCTTGGAAGCTGAACGTTTGCTTGAACGAGCAGAAAGACGGATTGAGGTGACTTTATATGAACAGGCCAGACTCGATGCACTTCGAGCTCGAAATGAAGCAATTGAATACCTTGAACAAGCAATTGCACAAAGAGCTATATCTTCTTCACCCGATTAAAGAAAATAGGACTTTAAGAGCTAAATTTTTCAAGAAAAGCAGGAAGCTTTGCAAAAGGTATACTGGTGTTACTCTTTTCTCCTCTGGCTTTAAATTCTATGCCTTGACTCTTCAGACCTTTCTTGCTTAAAACCAGTTGTTTTGGGATCCCTATTAAATCCGCATCGGCAAATTTTACTCCAGCTCTCTCATCCCTATCGTCAAGTATTACTTCGAGACCATATTCTAAAAGTTGCTGATAAATTTCATATGCTTTTTTCGAGACTTCATCTTCCAAATTTTGATTCAATGATATGATAGAAATTTGGAAAGGGGTTATAGAATCAGGCCAAATAATCCCGGATTGGTCATTATTTTGCTCAATAGCAGCAGCAACTATCCTAGAGACGCCGATTCCATAACAACCCATTAATGGATGTGTAGAGTTACCTTTTTCATTGGAAACCACGCAATTCATATGTTTGCTGTATTTATCACCTAGTTGGAAAATATGGCCAACTTCGATGCCTCGTGCGTAGGAAAGTTGTCCTCCATTGGGAGCTGTGTCCCCATCGATCATTTCAACATTGGCAGCAAACTCTTCTTCATCACAATATCCGATCTTGTCTTCTCCAGAGTCAGCTAGAACAACATATTCATGTGAAAGAGAACCACCAATTTCTCCGCTTCCAGCCCGAACTCTACGATAATCCAATCCAATCCTAGTGAAAATAGTATCGTAGGTTCTACCCATATTTTCATATTCTTGGTCAAGCGATTTCTGATCCATATGAAATGAGTAAGCATCTTTCATGAGAAACTCTCTGGCTCTCATTACGCCGAATCTAGGTCTTATTTCATCTCTAAACTTAGTTTGAATTTGATAGTAATTGATTGGCAGTTGGCGGTATGTTTTTAGTTCATTTCTAACAATGTCCGTAATCACTTCTTCATGAGTTGGGCCAAAACAAAATGATCGTTCGTGTCTATCTTTCATTTTTAAAAGAAGATTGCCATACTCTTTCCATCTGCTAGTTTCTTCCCATAAGTTTGAAGGCTGAATGGCGGGCATAGATAGTTCATATGCCCCCGATGCATCCATTGCTTCCCTGACAATGTGTTCAATTTTTCTAATTACTTTTAGACCTATAGGCATCCAGGTAAACAAGCCCGAAGCCAGTTTCTTGATCAATCCTGCTCTCAGCATTAATTGATGCGATACCAATTCAGCATCCGAGGGCGTTTCTTTGTAGGTTATTAAAGGGTATTTTGATAATTGCATGGATACGATGACTATAATTATTTTGAGTTAATTATACTATTCTATTTTTCTCTCTGATAGCGACTCTGCAGATAGTTTTTATTTTTTGGATGAAAGTAATCTTGATAAAGACTATGGTGACTAATTTCCAAGATCAGCCCCAATTCTTTATAATGTCTTTTTAATTTTACTACCAAAATACTTTGTGATTTTCATATGCCAATAAAAACGAAAAGAATTAAGGCACGCAAACAACTAAGGCAAGGAATTTATCTGTTGCCAAATTTGTTTACGACTGCCAATTTATTTGCAGGCTGTTTCTCATTAATTAATACCTTGAATGGTAATTATCAGATTGCTGTAATTGCTATTTTTGTAGCTGTATTTTTAGATGGTGTCGATGGTAAGGTTGCTCGTCTTACAAATGCAGCTTCAAATTTTGGTAAGGACTATGATAGCTTGTCAGATCTGGTGTCGTTTGGTGTAGCACCGGCTCTACTGTTTTATTTTTGGGGATTAAACAATTTATCAACTTTTATTAATGTTTGGGAGAAGACAGCTTGGCTGATGTCTTTTTTTTATATCGTCTCCATGGCTTTAAGATTGGCACGTTTTAATAATCAACTCCAATTTGGAAATAATTCCTATTTTACAGGCTTGCCTTCACCGGCAGCAGCCACTTTTGTCGCAGTGATATTGTGGCAATGCGAGATTTTATTATTGGATCCTAAGCTTAGTTTTTCTGTTTTAATGAGCTCTGTGATTATTACAGCAGCTTTGATGGTTTCAAAAGTTCCCTTTTATAGTTTTAAAAGTGCCCAATCCATGAACCGAATACCATTTGCCAATACGATTATGATTCCACTGATCTTCATCTTAATCTTATTGGAACCACCATTGGTACTGACTGTAATGGCATCAACTTATGTGGCATCTGGTCCAATCAATATCTTAGTTAGATTCTTTAACAAATTATATATTCGATCTCAAAAATCTAGTCATTCTGAATAAGAGAATTTAGTGTTCAGTAGGAAAAAGATACTTCAATTGATAGGGGTTGATGTATGGCACATGAGAAAACAAAAAGAAGTTGTGTCAGAAGTTATTTCCTCAGATCCTAATTCATGGGAAATTTTAAAAAAGGAAATAAATACATGTGAATTGTGTTCATTGCATCAAACTCGAACCCAAACGGTATTTGGTGTTGGCGATCCAAATGCTGATTGGTTATTTATTGGTGAAGCCCCAGGTAAGGATGAAGATGCACAAGGAGAACCTTTTGTAGGAAGAGCAGGACGTTTATTAAATGAGATGATTTTTTCTTTAGATTTATGTAGGGAAGAAATATTTATCGCCAACATACTCAAATGCAGACCCCCAAATAATAGAGATCCAAAAGCTTCAGAAGTAGATCAGTGTTTTTCTTATTTAGAACAACAGGTTCAGTTGATTGAACCAAAAATCATTATTGCGGTTGGCAAGGTTGCTGCACAGAATTTACTCGGAACAGACCAAACAATGAGTCAACTCAGAGGGAGAGTTCACTACTTTGGGGCAATAAAAATTCCTTTGGTTGTTTTTTATCATCCAGCTTACTTACTGAGAAGCCCTTCTCAGAAACCCAAAGCTTGGCAAGATTTAATTTTGGCTAAACAGATGATTTCTTAGCTTTATGCATTATTTGAAACGAAAAAAAGTACAAGCTTGGGCATTGTATGATTGGGCAAATTCTGCCTTCTCTCTAAGTGTTGGTACCGCATTTCTTCCTGTCTTGTTCTCAAATTATTGGAATGATGGAGTAGCCTCAACTGTGACCACATTTAGACTGGGATTGGCCAATACTTTGGCAAGTTTACTGGTAGCTATAAGTGCACCAATCATTGGTGCAATTGCAGATAGAGCAGGGCTTAGAAGTCAGTTTATAGTTTTTTTTGCTGGGATTGGCGCAGGGGCAACATTTGGTCTTTACTTTATTGGAGAAGGTTTGTGGCAATCGGCTATATTTCTTTATGTTATTGCCACGTTTGGCTTTGCATCAAGCAATACTATCTATGACTCTCAAATCACTCAAGTTGCAGAACCATTTGAGTATGATCAGGTTTCTGCCTATGGGTTTGCCTTGGGATACATAGGAGGTGCTCTTTTATTTACCGTGAACGTTCTAATGATCAATATGTATGAGATATTTGGTTTTGTGAATCAAACAGAAGCAACCTTGTTCGCTTTTCCTCTCGTCTCATTTTGGTGGATCATTTTTACGCTCCCTTTACTTTACTTTGTTAAAGACACTTCTAGGGGCAAAAAAGAGAAACTTATTTCCACCATTAAAGGTGGAATTTTAAGTGTTTATGAAACAATCAAAAAACTAAAAGCTACACCCAATATTTTATTATTTTTAATTGCTTATTGGTTATACATCGATGGTGTTTATACGATTATAAAAATGGCAGCTGACTATGGTCTTTCTCAAGGGTTGGATGTTCAGAACGTAATTGTTGCTTTACTGATAACAAATTATATTGGTTTTCCAGCAGCATTATTTTTTGGCTATCTTGCACAGAAAATAGGTCCTAAAAATGGGATTATTATTTGCATCAGTGTTTATATTTTGGTCACCATTGGAGCCGTCTTTATAGATCAAACCTATGAATTTTATTTATTGGCTTTAATGGTTGGTATGGTTCAAGGTGGTATTCAAAGTCTAAGCCGATCTTTTTATGCCACATTGATTCCTACTCATCATGCTTCTGAATACTTTGGATTCTTTAATTTAATGGGAAAATTTGGCGATATTATAGGCCCTGTTTTAATGGGTTATATCTCTTTATTATTTGGCAGCCAAAGAATTGGAATACTTTCCATCTTATTGTTGTTTATCACAGGGTTGATATTATTTTTAAAAGTGAGCGATCACAATATCAATTCGGAATAATTCTTAACCTTTCGATAATCTATTAAATTGATCTTCGATTTTTGTCTTATCCCGTATTAAATGTTCCAATCTTGTTTTGAGTTGATCAATAATTTCTTGAGGGGCTTTAGATCTAAAATCCTTATTCAAAAGTCTTTGTTTTGAAGACTTAATATCTTTGTCTATTTTTGCTAGATTTTTCTGCAACCTTTGTTTTTCATCCTCAATGTCTATTAAACCTTCCAAGGGAATAAGAATTTTCATGCCATCAAGCAGAGCGGTTGCTGATACCGGTTCTTGGTCATCGTCACTTAAGATACTAATAGCCTCGACTGAACCCAATGCTTGAATATAATTTTGTGTTTCTTTTAAACGTTCAATCTCAATGGAAGAGGTTTCTTTCAGCAAGACAGAGATTTTCTTCTTGGGTGAAATATTCATTTCAGATCTGATTTGTCTAATGTTTGAAACAAATCCAATCAACCAGTCCATCTGATCCATGATGTTTTGATCATATGTAAAATCATCAGCTTCAGGATATGGCTCGGTCATGATGCTTTGGTTTTCTTTGTTGTCAGTGAATGATTGCCATATTTCTTCTGTTATAAAAGGGATTATAGGGTGCAAGCATCTTAGTGTTGTTTCCATGGTGATCAAAAGATTGAAACGAGTTGTTTGTTTTTGGGTTTGTGTAGTTTTTTCATTATTGAGAATAGATTTTGACAGTTCTAGATACCAATCACAGTAATCGTGCCAAACAAAATCATAGAGAGTTCTGGCAACCAAATCTAATCGGTAACTAGTAATATGTCTCGCAATCGTGTTAATTAATTCATGGAGTTTACTTTGAATCCAATGATCCGCTAGAGTCATATTTTCTGAATCGAGATTAATGTCTTGTAGTTTAATTTCTGCTGTGTTCATAGTTACAAATCGAGATGCATTCCATAATTTATTGCAGAAATTTCTATAACCTTCTATCTGGTTGAGATTTAATCGAACATCTCTTCCCGTCGTTGCTAGTGATGCAAAAGTAAAGCGCAATGCATCGGTTCCAAATTCAGGGATGCCTGATTGAAATTCTTTTTTGGTTGCTTCAGTGATTGTTTTGGCCATATCGGGTTGCATCAACCCATCCGTTCTTTTTTGAATTAGTTCATTGAGATCAATGCCTTGTATTAAATCAATTGGGTCTAGAATATTGCCTTTTGATTTAGACATTTTTTGACCATCTTTATCACGAACCAATCCATGGATGTACACTTCGTTAAAGGGGATGCAATCCATAAATTTTAGACCCATCATCACCATTCGTGCCACCCAAAAGAAAATAATATCGAATCCAGTTACTAAAACAGTTGTTGGGTAAAATGTTTCTAATTCACTGGTCTTTTTTGGCCAACCAAGTGTTGAAAAAGGCCACAAAGCAGAGGAAAACCAAGTATCGAGAACATCCTTGTCCTGGCTTAGTTTAATGGTGTCTTCAATTTTATATTTTGTTCGAACTTCTTTTTCGGATCTGCCAACATAAACATTGTTATTAGTGTCATACCAAGCTGGAATACGATGCCCCCACCACAATTGACGACTGATACACCAATCTTGAATATTATTCATCCACTCGAAATATGTTTTTGACCAATTCTCGGGAACGAATTTTAATTCTCCATTTTTTACAGCAGCAATTGCAGGCTCAGCCAAAGGTTTAGTTTTTACAAACCATTGATTAGTTAAAAACGGTTCTAGTATAGAACCGCTTCTATCTCCCCTAGGAATGGTCAGTTTGTAATCATCAACTTTTTCCAATAAATCAAGCGATTTTAATTTTTCAATAATGACTTCACGTGCTTTAAAACGCTCTATATCAATTAAATCTTTTGGTACGCTGTCGTTTAATTTTGCGTTTGCTGTGAAAATGTTGATGATAGGCAAGTTGTGTTTTTTGCCAATTTCAAAGTCATTAAAGTCATGTCCTGGTGTGACTTTAACACAGCCGCTTCCAAATTCTTGATCGACATGATCATCAGCGATTATCGGTATCTTCCTTGAACAAAGTGGTAGTTCTATGTCTTTGCCAATGTATTTTTTGTAGCGATTGTCTTTTGGATGGACAGCCACTGCTGTATCACCAAGCATGGTTTCGGGTCTCGTGGTTGCAACTATAAGATAGTCAGCTGAGCCCGAAATTGGGTATTTAAGATGCCATAGCTTCCCAAGTTCTTCGGTTTGTCTTACTTCAAGATCTGATAAAGCTGTAAGCAGTGTTGGATCCCAATTAACCAATCGTTTACCTCGATAGATCAATCCTTCTTCATATAGTCTCACAAAGACTTCAGTCACGGCTTCAGAAAGACCTTCATCCATAGTAAAGCGTTCTCTTTGCCAATCAACCGATGCACCCATTCTTCTCAATTGATTCGAGATTGTATCTCCCGAGCGTTGTTTCCATTCCCAAACTTTTTTAGTAAAATTTTCACGACCTATTTCCAAACGAGATAAACCTTCTTTTTCAAGTGTTCTTTCCACGACCATTTGGGTTGCAATTCCAGCATGATCTGTGCCAACTTGCCAAAGAGTGTTCATGCCTTTCATTCGATAATATCTTATTAACGTATCCATAATAGTGTCTTGAAAAGCATGTCCCATGTGAAGCGTTCCAGTAACATTTGGTGGGGGAATCATGATGCAATATGCTTCTCCTTTATTACTCGGAGAGAAATAACCTCCTTGTTCCCAAGATTGATAAATCTTGGTCTCAATGGATTGGGGATTGTATACTTTTTTCACTGCTTATTATCTTGATCACTTAATGTGATGCACTTTTAAATCAAATCCTTCGGTTTTATAGTGTTTCCATCGTTCTCTAGCTTTCTCTTTTAAGATTCCATCTTCATCAACAATCTCGTGTATTTTTTTTGTTGAAATATTGGCATTGGGAATGTTTTCACTCAAGTTGATGATGGCTTCAGCAGCATCTAATGAATTTTTATGCCAGCCTATTTGCACCGGAGCAGTCAAGGTTTCAGAATCATTTAGAATTGCATGAGGTATAAAACTTTCCTGTCGAAAAGTCCAAAGTAATTTATCCAATTGTTCTGCTTGTTTGTGATTCTTTGTTTGTATGTAAATGGGTTTAAAATTTTCTTTGAATCCTTTTTCAACTAATTTGCATACATAAAGTAAATAATCTTGATTGCTAGTGGATTGGAAATGATGAAATAAAACATCTGGTTTTTGTTTAATCATCCTAAGCTAGGATTTATTTGCTTCCTGAATCAGGAATTCAGACATTAAGGCAACTGGTCTGCCTGTGGCTCCCTTCTTATTACCTTCAAGCCAAGCAACTCCTGCAATATCAAGATGTGCCCATTCGATATCTTTCACGAATTTTTGGAGAAAACAAGCCGCAGTAACTGTACCTGCTCCACCACCACCGCCACTAATATTACCAATATCGGCAAAATTACTTTTTAATTGATCCATGTACTTTTTGCCTAATGGTAATCTCCATGTCCCATCTCCTGCAGCTTCTCCTGCAGCCAGTAACTTATTAGCTAAATCATCTGAATTACTCATCAAGCCAGAGAGATGATGACCAAGTGCAACTATACAAGCTCCAGTTAAAGTCGCCATATCAATAATCAGTTTTGGTTTGAAGCGATGAGAATAAGTCAATGCATCAGCGAGAATAAGCCTGCCTTCAGCATCAGTATTGAGTACTTCAATAGTTTGTCCTGACATTGAGGTAACAATATCCCCTGGTTTTGTTGCGTTGCCACTGGGTAAATTTTCACAAGCCGGGACAATACTTATAACGTTTATCGGCAGTTTAAGTTCTGCAACTGCTTGAAGAATTCCTATTGCTGCAGCTCCACCGCACATGTCATATTTCATTTCATCCATCTTGTTTGATGGTTTAAGTGAAATTCCACCCGTATCAAATGTAATACCTTTACCGACGATTGCAATGGGTTGTTGAGATGATATCCCCCCACTGTATTTGAGTACTATTAATTTGGCAGGCTCCACAGATCCAGCGGTGACTGACAATAAGGCTCCCATTTTTAGCCGTTTCATTTCTTTTTCATTGATGATTGTTAAAGACACCGATGAATGTTTGGATGCTATTTTTCTTGCTTCTTTTACTAGGTAAGAGGGAGTACATATATTTGCGGGTAAATCTGCCAGATGCCTAACTTTCTGTTTGGCCTTACCAACGGCATCTCCATGTTTAAATCCTTTTTTCATTTCAGGATTTATTTTTCTCCCATTGGTGCCAAGTGAAAGTGTTTTCAATGTAATTTTTTTGGCTTTTTTTGAATGTGTTGTTGTGTATTCATAGGTGATATCATGCCAAACTTCTGCCATTATGCGGGCAGCACGATAATCAATTTTCTTACTCGTTTTAACGACAGCAAGAAAATTTGTTGCTGATTTATGTGAGGTTGAAGATAATTTTTTCAGGGCAGATGCCAATGCTCTTTTGTATGGTCTTTCTGAGTATTTCTCGTATTCACCGCAACCGACCAATAAAATTCTCTTATAAGGTTTTTCTTGCACTGGCAACATTCGACATTGACCTAATTTGCCGCTTATATCACCATTTTTTAGAAAATCTGAAATGATGCCGTTGTTTGCAGTATCTATGGATTGGGATGCTTTTATTAAATTCCCCTTATTGAAGATAGGAATTATCAAACAGTCTGATTTTGTTTCTGTTATTTTTTCAGTCTTAATTGTGAATTTCATCACTTCCTCTATAAATTAATATTCAATATTCATCGTCATTATAATAATAACCTGCTGAAGTATTGTATTGAAAATTGAATCAATCTAGTATTCTTTTTATCTTATGTGTAGTGTAAATAACAATAATATTTAAAACCTCAGTGTGAACTCCTTTTAGATTAATAAAAATATTTGATGTATGAGAAAGGTAATTAATCAATATCTTATTAAGGAAGTTGCCCAATCTTGGTTAGCTGTCACACTAATCTTGCTAGCTATCTTAGTTATCAACCAATTTGCAAAAATATTAGGTGCTGCATCTGCTGGAAACTACACTGAGAGTGTTATATCAGAGTTACTTTTTTTCTCAACGGTGGAATATTTAACAGTGTTAATGCCTCTGAGTACTTTTTTGGCTATTTTATTAGTTTTTGGTCGTTTGTATAAAGAAAGTGAAATGGCTGCCATGATGGCCTCTGGGATCAGTCCGATGTCACTTTATCGCCCTTTATGGATCCCAACCATTTTTTTAGCAATCACGGTAGGCGTTATTGCTATCTTTGTAGCACCAGAGGCAAGGAAAAATATGAATGAATCAAATCAGGCTGCTATGTTAAATCTAGGGATAGAATCTCTACAGCCGGGTCAATTTGTCACATTGAGAAATGGTGCTGTTCTTTATTCTGAAAAACGTTTAGAAAATAACCAATTATCAAATGTTTTTGCTCAACAAGAGCTAAGAAACGGTGTCCATGTAGTCGTTTCTAAAACTGCAGAAATTATTGATAATCCAGATAACGGTGGGGTTGCTCTGGTTTTTTACAATGGATATCTCTACGAAGGAGTGCCTGGAGATTTGGAATTTAGAATCTTAGAATTCTCCGAACATCGATTGCCATTATTGAATCCGGAGAGTAACACAGACAAAATTGATTTATCTTTAGAAAGTTTCACTAGTTTAATAGAGAAAAATACATCGGAGAGTTTGGCTGAGATTCAATGGAGAATCTCTCCAGCCATTGCGTTGGTTATTTTGGTAATACTATCTATACCTTTAAGTAAAAGCTCCCCAAGGCAGGGGCGATTTGGGGGATTAGTTATAGGTGTTTTGGTCTACATGATCTATGTAAATTGTTTAGGGGCAGCAAAGGTTTGGTTGGAACAAGGGATTATCCAGGAAGTATATGGATTGTGGTGGGTACATTTAATAGCACTTTTGGTAAGTGTCATAATGTTGCTAAGTAGTAATAGAGTATTTCAGCGCGTCTTATTTAAAGACTGACAAGAAAATGAAACTGTTCGATTTATATATTCTTAAAAATATTCTACAGAGTGTCTTAGTTGTGTTGTTTATTTTTTTAGCTCTTCTAGGGTTTTTAGAATTTATAGCCCAAGCCGATGATATTGGAATCGGTAGTTATGGACTTAATCAAGCAATCCAGTATTCATTATTAAAACTACCCAGTGCAATTTTCCAATTAATGCCAATTATTATCCTTATTGGAAGTCTTTTGGCTCTTGGTGATATGTCAAAGAATAGCGAGCTCTTGGTTCTGCTTACATCAGGAGTCTCACTTCAACGAATGTGTGTCTCAATATTTTTTTCAGGGATAGTGTTGTGTTTTTTTACCGCCAGTATAGGAGAGTATATTTCTCCAAAAATGGAGCGATATGCGGATCAATATCGAACGATCAATAAATATCAATATTCAAGACTTGGTGATACTGGAGGTATTTGGCTGAGAGAAGGAGATAAAATTATCCATATTAACTTACTGAAAGAAAACAAAAGTTTTGGGAATGTAAGCATTTATCAATTAGCAGGACATAATAAATTATCAAAAATTTCTAGAGCATCATCAGCTGGTATTGATGATTACAATCAATGGATTTTGAGTAATTTAAGTGAAACTGTTTTCGACAGTGATGGGATTACTGATGATTATTCACGCTATAAAATAGAAAAAACAAAACTCAATAGAGATCTTGTGAATCTGACTATTGTTAAATCCGAGGATCTCAATATTGTTGAGCTTTATAGATTTATTAACTATCTAGATAGTAATGATTTAGATTCTTCACCATATCGTATGGTTTTTCACTCAAGAATAGCGTCTTTACTAGCTATTCCAATTATGTGTTTACTTGCTCTGCCTTTTTCATTGGGGTTCTTAAGGAAGAAAGGCATTGGCTTTAGAATTATGTTAGGAGTAATGATTGGTTTGTTCTACTTTTTACTGCAACGAACATTAACTGAGAGTGCCGTGGTTTATAATTTTGAGCCATTCTTGGTAGGTTGGTCGCCAATTCTACTACTAATAATATTTGTCTTTAGTTTATTCAAAGTTATTAAACAATATAATTAGGAGTTTTATCGAGGTGCTAGGTTTAAACAAAAAACTATTATTACTAGTTTTAGGTGTTGTGGTGCTCAGTGGTTGTGCAATGAGTGAGGAGGGTATCTTGTCTTCAATAATGAATTCCAGTAACAATATAGACCAAAAAAAAACCATTGAAGAAATTGAAATAGAAATTAATTCTAGTCTGAAGGATATTGAAAATTTAGAGAAACAAAATGAGGAAAAATTCAACGAGTTAGCTTCTAGAATAAACCAATTAGAACAAATTCTATTCCAGTTAGTAAAAGATCTCCAAACAGATAATGAATCAGATACTAAAGTCATGGTACTTAACCAAAGTAAAAATGACTTAGGAAGGGAAGAATATCAATTGGCTTTCGAATTACTTAAAGATGAAAATTATGAAACCGCAAGAGATTCTTTCATTGAGTTTATTCGTTTGTATCAAGATAGCGATTTTGTTGACGATGCAAAATATTGGTTAGGTGAAACATACTATGCGCAAAGGTTTTTTACACAAGCTTTGAAGGAGTTTGAGGAGGTTCTTACTAAATTTCCTAACTCTGGGAAAATTCCAGAGGCATTACTAAAAAAAGGTTTTTGCTATTTTGAATTGGGTGAAGTTGAGAAATCAAGACAGCTTTTAAAGAGTGTTGTCAACCAGTACCCTGATAGTTCCGTTTCTCGGTTAGCAGTCCAAAAACTTAAAATGATTGTTAGCGTTACAGAATAGTAGATGCTTAAAAAAAATAGCTTAAGAATCACTGAAATCTTTTCTTCTATTCAGGGAGAAACATCAAAAGTTGGATTGCCAACTGTCTTTATTAGACTTACGGGATGCCCACTAAGATGCCACTATTGTGATACTAGTTATGCATTCAATGGGGGTGAATTGATGCAACTAGTAGCCGTTATTCAAAAGGTAAAAGAACTTGGGTTTAAAGATGTGTGTATTACAGGCGGAGAACCTTTAGCTCAAAATGATAATACAAAACATCTTCTTAAAGAACTGGCTGATTTGGGGTTTGAGGTCAGTCTTGAAACTGGAGGTTCAATTAGTGTTGCAGGCATTGACGAGAGAGTAAAAATAATTATGGATATTAAGTCCCCTGATTCCGGTGAAGTAGCTAATAATCTCTGGAAAAATATAGAGTTATTAAAAGCATCAGATGAATTAAAAATAGTCATTTGCAGTAGGGAGGACTATCTTTGGTCTAGAGATATCATTGATCAGTATCATATCAATGAGAAATGTCAGATTCTCTTATCTCCATGTTCAGGGACATTAGAGCCAAGACAGCTTGCAGAATGGATTTTAGAGGACCATATTCCAGCAAGATTCCAAATGCAGATACATAAGATTTTATGGAATAATCAACCAGGAAAATAACATTATGACCAAAGCTGTTGTTTTATTGTCAGGGGGAATGGATTCTGCAACAGCATTGGCTGTGGCAAAAACAGATGGTTGCGATTGTTATGCTTTGAGTATTGATTACGGCCAGAGACACAAGTATGAATTGACTGCAGCTAAAGTAATTGCTGATGATTTAGGTGTTATCGAACATAAAATTATTACTATTGATTTAAGTGCTTTTGGTGGTTCAGCATTAACTGATCAAAATTTACCAATTCCTGTAGAGGAATCCACTGGTATACCTATCACTTATGTTCCAGCAAGAAATACTATTTTTTTCTCCCTAGCCTTAGCATGGAGCGAAACTATAGAAGCGGAGCTAATTTACTCTGGAATCAATGCAATTGATTACTCAGGCTATCCTGATTGCAGGCCTGAATATATAGTTGCTCTTCAAGACTTATTTGACCTGGCCACTAAAAAAACTGTAGAGGGACATAAAATCCATTTAAAAACACCATTGATAGATCTCACAAAGACTGAGATTATTTCTTTGGGAAGAAGTAAAGGTGTTGATTTTTCAAAAACAGTTTCTTGTTATCAAACCGATGAAGATGGAAGATCTTGTGGAATTTGTGATTCGTGTAGGCTCAGGATTAAGGCTTTTAAAGACTTGCAAATTGAAGATACTATTGAATACGTTAAAAGAAATTCGACTGTTAAATGAGTTTTTTATTTATTTGCCTTGAGGTATTATTCAACCGCATTTCATACTTTTACCGGGCCGTTAGCTCAGTCGGTAGAGCAGCTGGCTTTTAACCAGTTGGTCGAAGGTTCGAATCCTTCACGGCCCACCAGCTTGAATAGATGAATCGAAATACAAGAAAATACTGGAAGGTCTCTGCTGTTACAGCAATGGTTTTTTTTGTAATACTAGTTCTAATCTTTATTAATTCATTGTAAATTTTTATGAAAGAATCAATTAATGTTTTTGGAGAGCCTCTCAGAGAATGTAGCAACTCTCCGATGACAGGTTTTTTTAGAAATGGATGCTGTGACACCTCTGATGAGGACTTTGGCAGTCATACAGTTTGTATAATTGTTACAAAAGAATTTCTATTATTCTCTGCCTCGGTTGGTAATGATTTATCCACACCTATGCCTGCAATGGGATTTTCAGGTTTAAACCCTGGAGACCAATGGTGTCTCTGTGCGCCAAGATGGCAAGAAGCTTTGGAAGCTGGAGCCGCTCCAAAAGTTTTATTGTCTGCCACTCATCAAGGGGCACTTGAATACATTGACATCAAGTATCTGAAACAATTTGCCATTGATTTAAACTAAGTTTTAAAAGCAAGCTGTAATTTTGATTTAGAATATAATAAAAATTAATACGATTGGATGAATGATTGAGAAGAGGTAAATGAAAACTAGACTATTTTTATCACTTGCTTTCGTTTTTTTAATGCAAGGATTTTTTTCTTTGCAGGCTGATTACTCTGACCAAGCAGAACGATTGGATGCATTGACACCTGATAACAGAATAATTGCTGAGGATTTGATGTCTTTTATGAAGGCATCCGATGACCAATATTTTTCTTGGGTAGAAACAATCAATAAACAATCAATTACCGATGAAAACTTTGATTGGATTACTGAATATTCTGATTTTAATGTCAAAGTTATGAGAGGAGATGTGGTAGAGAAGATAGGAAGAATGCTATCAGAGGGTAAATTGACTGCCCCAGGAAGGGGGAATAAAGATCTAGTTTGGGGTCGATTCTATTCTATAGACATTCATCCAAAAACACCTTTAGTGGGAATGTTACATGCAACTATTGTTTTACAATTCTTTGAGGACAATTCTGTGGCTACTGGTGGATGGCTTGACATGATGCCAGGAACAAGAATTCCTGAGGATCTGGAATTTTTAAGACAGGTTACCGATAATTATTTTGCAAAGAATGGTGCAAACCCATCCTTATACCGGAGATTAGTTTGCAAAGGAACTGAGGACACCATCGAGTATTGGCGCAGGAAACCTTCCTGTTCTGGTGTGAGTTTTTACGGTCCACCTGTCTTTAGGGAAAGTGGTGAGAAAAGCTATCAATTTATTAAAGGGATGTTCACGGAATTTGTGGATGCTTATTTGCAACTGGTTGAAAGAAGGATGAATGATAGATTCACCAATGAAGATCTCTTGGCCCAAGAGGAAATGCGAAAGCGCTGGCTAATTGATCAGCTATTCTCAGATCCATATGCTAGTAAAATTGTACCTTTCGAGGTTTGGTCAACTGCCAATATGCCTCCAACAGTAAGATTTTAATGGAAAATAGTATAAAAATAGATAATGAATATGAGGATCCTAATAGATTCTTTTGGTATTTCATCTATGCTTCCATAACCATTGTTACTGCTTTACCTTTACTGGGATTAAGGATAAGTGATTTTGGAATCAATTACTTATTTTTGCTTGTGGTCCATGAGATGGCGGCATTTTTATTTTTTGGACACACATTGTTTTCTAATATTTGGGCTATGCAGATTCGTTTTAATCAATCAACTGAAGTGGGTGTTTGGGCGAGAGCATTTTTAAGAAAACTTGCTCTATCAATTACCATGACTACCTCAATTATTATCCCAGTTGTGGGACTCATGCTTATAGAAACGTGGGGAGGGCTTCATAATGCGGCTTGGGCATGGAATGCTTATTTAGCATTTTGGATTATGGGAGCCGTAAGTATTACTCCAGATGTTATTAGATATGGAAGAAACAGGAATGCTGGTGACCCTAAACATGGGATGGCCAGCGGTTTAATTAGAGGGAATATAGCTTTACTTTTAACCATCTATATTTTCTTGTGTATGGTTGTAAAGATTGCTTGGGTGACGCCCTTTCCAAAATTAACTATATTTTAAATTCTTAGAAAGAAACCCCTTAATTAGTTGCTAATTCACTGCTTGCTGTTTCATCGCCTCAGAATTTGCTGTAGCTTGGGCCAATCCGTTTTTGATATTATCTTGTTGAGTGATCGGCTCATAAAGAGGTCCAATATCTGGATCAACAAATTGAGACAGGGGTTTGACAATGTGGTCTCCATCAATGGCACAAAACCGAGCAATAGAATAGCGTATCCACTGCACAGGAACGACTCTGTGATTGCTGGCTTTTATTTTTCCATTAGTCATGCGTTCAATCATATCTCCAATATTGACGACAACCTCATAAGGACCTACGTCAACACCAAGCCATTCGCCTTTCTGGTTCTGAATTTCTAGTCCTAAGTTCGTTTGTGTCAGCAGTGTAAAGACTTCATAGTCTGTATGAGCGCTGATTCCATAAAGGTTTGCTTCAGGTTCATCTTCTACACAGGGATAGTAAATTAACCTCATCGTTGAAGGGGATCGCTCGGTCATTTTTGATGTTATGTAATCTTTTTCAAGATCAAGTGCATGTTCAAGGGCTCTTGCAAATGTTTGTTCTAGCGCTGTAAATGTTAGGTAATAATTATAAACATGTTTCCTGAATTCAGGCATCTTTGGCGGCCACAGGTTGGGACCATAATTTTCATGCTCATGATCAATCTCTGTAATCTCATAACATAAATCAAAGGCAGAACACGTGGCTTTTGTATTTGCTAAATAAGCTGGTTCTTGTCCACACGGCGACCATCCTCTCCCAAAGTGAGCGTTTCGGTAATGAGCCGACTGTTTTCTTGGATCATCATCATCCAAGCTGTGAAAGATTTTAGATTGCTCATAAGCATTGTCAATAATCTCTTTTGGTATCTTGTGATCAATTAAGATCAGAACCTCATTTGCATACAAGGCTTCTTTGAGAAGATCTATTTCTCTTTGTGCAGCTTTGCTGTCAATGTCGATTTGAAAATTTTTAAAACTGAGTTTTTTCAATATGTGTTTCACTCATACTTATTGCAATTAGAGACTATATAATACTTTAATATAAATACTATATAACGATTACGGAATTGCTTTTATTTAGATCATGATAGCGGTTCTAGAGGGAGTAAAGTTGGACAAGGAAATCATTAAAATTAAAAAGACACTCAACCAAAGTATGGATATATCAATACTTGAAGTTGAAGATCAAGGTCACTTACATCAAGGACATAAAGCTGCTGTGGAGGGGAAACTGCATCTAAAAATGATCATTGTTTCTGATGAATTTATAAATTTAAATCCTGTTGAAAGACATCAAAACATATACTCTATTCTGGCTGATTTTCTTGCTGGTAGACTCCATGCATTAAGTCTTGAAACATACACTATCAAAGAATATAGCAATTTGAGGGAGATCTAATTTTTAATGGCAATGACACCGGCATGGTCTTTAGCATCTTTGTCCTCATTATGAGAAAAACCTAGAAAGGTTGATTCAAGAATTTTAAATCCAGCATCTCTACATTCACGGGCTAGCGTTTCAGGATCCAGGCAATTCATGTAAGGAGTCATCCCTGAGGGTAATTCTGGGATAGGTAGACATTGCAAGACATCCTCTATAAGTCCAGGGAAGAGCTCACCCGCTGCTTTTCTTTTTTTAAATTCTGGTAGAAATTTTTGCCATGGACCTGAAAAACAAGTATCGGTAACAAAATATACCTTTCCCTTAGGTCTGAGCCATCTATACATTTTTGTCAAGGTCGTTTTAAGATCATCAGGCATTAAAAAATGCAAAGTTCGGGAACAATGAATAGTTGTGAACATTTCGTCTTTAAAATTAATTTCTGGCAATGTTCCTTTTTTAGTTTTTAGTCTGGGTAGATCTTCTTTAGGAGTTTCCTTGATAAGAATATCCAGGTGTGCTTGATCCATGTCGCTTGCCAATACGTGCAATCCATTTTGCAGTGCTGCCAGTGTAGCTACTCCGTAAGCACAGCCCATGTCTAGAGATAATCCATCCAGTCCATTGGATTCTTCCACAAATCTTCGTGATATGTCATTGAGATCTTCTTCCATGAAGCCTCTCTTATTCAGCGTTGGAATTAGACCAGGAAAGAGTGGTTTAGGAATGTTTGTTATACCTTTTGTTTGTGCAAAAGGATCAGTTAATTTTGTAATGCTAGAATTACGCTTTTCTCTTTGACTAGCTTGATGGTCAGGTTTTTTCATTTTCCATTATTTGTTTATGAAATTCTGAAAACTCTGGGTGTACATTTTTCTCATATAAACGTGTCATGAAACGCTCAACAATTGGTGTGATGACAGGGATTCTTGGTTGTTTCTGGTAGAGTTCTTTCATATAAATGAGGGGTGTTTTGTGACTTTCTGCATAAGTAATAAATTTCCAACCATCCTCTTTCTTTCTCAGGACAGCAGAGACTCTCGCATCCCCGCCCCAAGCCTTCATTGGACCCCGTATTTTCATATCGTGCCTTATCCACCCAGCAGCAAAAACCAGATCGTCAGATAACCGTTTAACTTGAATATCATAGAATCTCATTCGGATTGCTTCTATCATCCTTTTGCCTGGTATTGGTTCCCAATATTTCTTTAATGCTTCCCAACCGATCTTCCAGTTCGATTGTTCTTCAGCTAAATAAAAAGGAGAGGGATCTTCTTGATCCCAGAGGTTTTTGAGGTTGCCGTATTGTTGTGAGTCCCAAATCTTTTCCGCATCACGAAAAACATTTTCAATCTCAATTTGTAAATCATCCATGTAATATTCCTTAAACTGAATTCATTTTGCATGGATTGTTTGGTTTTGGCTATAGAAAATAGCTAGCAGTTGCAGTTAAGATATAATGATCATACAGATAAAAATGGAGAAAAAAATTGACTGAGTTTGGTGTTGTCATGGAACCAGTTCCAAGATGTTCTGCAGAAATGGCTGCACGTATTGAGCAAATGGGATTTAACTCTGCACTGTGTCCAGATACCCAAAACCTCTCTGCTGATCCTTATGGTCAACTGTCATTAATGGCCAACCAAACTAAAACTTTGAAAATAGGAACAGGGGTCACACATCCAGTTACTCGTGAAGCAGCAGTCACAGCTTCAGCAATGGCTACACTACAAGAAGAATCAGGTGGAAGAGTTATCTGTGGTATAGGTCGGGGTGATTCTTCGGCAGCCCACATAGGCAAGAAGCAAGCAACAACTGAGGAATTGAGAGACTATGTATTAAGACTGAAGTCCTATTTTAATGGTGAAGCAGTCGATGTGGGCACAATGCAATCACCGATTCGTTGGATTGACCCTAAGATTATTCAGCCAGTGCCTATTGATATTGCATGCACTGGACCCAAGACAATTGCTATGGCTTGTGAAGTTTCGGATCAAATCTCATTCGCAGTAGGGAGTGCTAAAGAAAGACTTCGTTGGGCCATTAAAACAGCAGAAGAGCATCTTGAGAGAATAGGGAGGTCTCGAGAGAGCATCAAGATTGGGGCTTATATAAATTTAATATGCGATTATGATGAAAAGAAAGCAATTTCTTTGGCAAGAATGTTAGCAGGGATGGTAGCTCACTTTACTGCCATGAAACAAGCACCAACAGAACATTTACCTAAGCAGTTAAAACCAATTACTGAAAAACTACAAACTGAATACGATATGAAAAACCATTCTAGCGAAAAAGGGGAGCATCTTGAGCTGATTGATGATGATTTTATTGAATGGTTTTCAATCGCTGGTCCTCCTCAAAAGTGTATTGATCGATTGGGTGAACTGATAGAAATGGGTTTGGATTATATTTATTTATTGGGAGGATCCCCTGTCCCAGAACCGAGAGATCTTCGTTTAAAAGCTATGGTTGATCAGACAGAGATCTTTGCTAAAGAAGTTCTGCCAATATTTAAATAAAGCTAAAATTTATAGTCTAAGGAAAGGTTGATGAGTCGACCTCGGGGGTCATGTAGCCTCGTATCAAAGCTAAAGTCTGGTGAATCATAAAGCAGTGGTGCCGATTCATCAAAAGCATTCATTAAATGTAGTCCTAGTTTTAGTTCATTGTTATTTATTTCAAGAGTTTTACTTGCTCCAATATCAAATACCAACGAAGAATCGACTTTATTTTCATAACCACTAGAAATAGCGGCTGCAGGTAAAGGTCTTAGATTCTTATAGCCATCCAGATATCTAGCATTAATCGAATAACGAATTTCATTATAGGTTAAGCCAAAGAATGAGTTTAATCTAAGTCGAGGAAGTGAGTGCGTATGTGCATTATAATTAAATTTTCCGACCCTATTAACCATATGTTCTTCATGTCCTCCTTCCTCTTCCCCTTCATGACCTTCCTCTTCTTCTTCATGTTCTGGTGTTAGGAACTTAAAGAGATGAGTGGCATTGATCCCTAAATCCAAAAGAACACCGTTGGTTAGTGTTTTCTTATAATCTAAGCTGAAATCTAAGCCTTTAACTTTTGTTTTCTCTTCATTGAAGAATGATGTGCTAACCGCTGTTATATCCCCGTATTCATTCCTTTGAATATCTGGGTTATCAGGGTTTTCAGTAATTTTTGCTTGAGCATCTTCGAGTTCAAGCCGGTCTTTATAATTTATTTTCCATAAATCTATTGATAGAGAAGCATTATCACTAATATCCCAAAGTAAACCCAAATTTGTATTAGTCGAAGTAGCTGGTTTTAGATTTGAGTTTCCAACCTGGATAACCCTTACAAAAAGTGAACTAGATTGCTCAACACCATTGATGACATCTCTTACACCACCTAATGCAATTTCAGAACTATATAACTGAGCCATTGATGGTGTTGAGAATGAAGTTCCCACTGAACCCCTTAACAATAATTCATCAGTGGGTCTAAAATTAAGTGATAATTTAGGATCAAAAGAAGAATCATTTTCTACTTTTTCATACCTGGTGGCAAAGATAAGATCAAAACGATCTGAAAAAACCTTTTCTATTTCAAAAAAAATGGCTTTTTTGTCCCTATTCGATGCAATATTTTTACCACCACCTAGAAATAAAAGATCGGCACCTTTGATCAGATTTCCTGATTGATCAAATTCAGATCTTGCTAATTCATTATATTTAACATTAAGAGACTCATCATTTAGCTGCATCCCAATCGCAAAATTATTTTTATTAATTTTAGTTCTAAAGATGGCATCAAGAGATGTTAATTTGCCAGTTCTTAAACTTTGTTCTGAGCCCTTTATGTATTGGATAAGATCTGCTGGGTTTGATAATGGGTCAAAGATATTCCACATCTGATTGCCGTTTGAACCTCCTTTGCCTGCGATTGCATTTTCCATTCTTGAATTGATGGTATCTGGTCGATTATGAAAATTTTCATGCTTACTTTGAGTGATTGATAGCTCTAGATCAGAGTTGTCCTTAATAAAAAAATTAACAACACCGCTTATATGATATTGGTCAATATCTTTAGGAGAGAATGGAGAAGGGAACGATGATCCTAAAGGTCTTCCGTACCATGTTACTGGAACATTAAAAGGACTACCGCCTTGTCCTGGTTGTATCTTTCTCGACATAAAAGAAAGGGCTGGATATGAGGGGGACTGAGGATTGTCATTTACATCAATATTGGCACCAATTGCCGTGATTTTATAACTTAAATTTTCATTTATTTTCTTATAACTTAGGTAGAATTTTTTATGATCCTCGTCATTAACAATATTAAATCTTGTTCCATAGAGAAATTTGCAAAATGATCCAACTAAAACTCCTCCATTTGTCTCACAATTTGGATCTGGTACCCATTGACCGGATGTATATGCCCCCGCATAGTCACCTAATAAAACTGTATCTGCCTCACTCACTTTAAATGTATTGCCTAGAGTGCTTAATCCATTTTCAGCTATTCGAGGTATATCTGATGATGAAAGAGGGCTTCTGTCTAGAAAATTCATGGCTAACACTAGGTTTGAATTTCCAAAGTCTTTACCAAATATAATTCCTAGAGTTTTATCAGACTGATCATAGTCTGATGTTTCTTGATGACCTAAACTTATTTTTGTTCCAATAAACTCATCATGGGTAATGAAATTAATAACTCCGGCAACCGCATCACTTCCGTAAAGAGAGGTGGCTCCTTCTTTAAGGATCTCAATTCTTTTAAGAGCAATTTCTGGAATAATATTTACATCAATATATCCTTCACCTTCATGAGACGGGGTTCCTGCAAATGTTTGTCTTTTATTATTAAGTAAAACTAATGTTGAGGCATGATCTAGTCCTCTTAGAGTGATTGCAGACATTCCTTGATCAACTCCGTCGAGAGTGTTGGATTGAAAATGTGATCCTGATGAACTTGCTAGATATTTACTTATTTCACCAACGGTTGAGATATTTAGATTATTGAATTCAGTTTCATCCACAACCTCAACACTGATTTTCTCAGATTTTGAATCGATATAACTTCCGGTGACAGTTATTTCTTCAATATTTTGTGCAAATAAATTATTTGAAATTAAAACGCTAAAAATAGTGTATAGATATAAATTATGTTTCATGGAGTCCTCCTTAGATTAAAAAAATTTAGTTATTGCAAATCTAAATTTTTGGAGGTGCCCTTGATTGAAAGTCCTTAGAATTAGTTGAGATAAATTTATTTCTTATCTCAGTGATTAAAATTGATGAAAGATAGTAGTTACTATCAAGAGATTTAGTTTTAAGCGGTTGTGAAGCATCATTGTTGCAAAGTTGACATTCAATTTGTTCACTTTGATCATTTAAATCAATATGATCTATAGGGTGAACAGTGGAGATTGCAAGGAATACAAGTCCCACAATTAACAAAATATTATTACCTTCTAAAACCTTCATAATGATAATAATAAGTAAAAAAATATTAATACTCAATCCCACCATGAAGTATTTAATTACTTATTGTTTTAAATGTTAAATCGATGTAATTTTAGGCTAGACTATTTAGCGATAATTAATCAAGAGAACTAAAAACATGGATTTGAGAAAACTTTTACCTATAACGATTCTAGTACTATTTTCCCAAGCAGGATTTTCACACGACAGTGAATGTTTAAATTTGGACGGCCAAGAATTCAGCCGACCATGTATTGAGAGACTCATTCCAAGATCACTTGATGCAGAGAACAATATGCTCACACCGATGGAAAAACCATTGATAGTAGTCATCGGAGCATCAGGCAGGACGGGTAGGTTTGTTCTTGAGGGTCTAGCTAACAAAGATGTTCACATCCGTGCACTATCCAGAAACATTGAAAGAGCAAGTGCAGATATTAGTGGGAATTATGAGTGGGTCCAAGCTGATGTGACCCAGCCAGAGACTTTAGTTATGGCATTTCAAGGTTCCGATATTATTATCTCAACGATAGGAGCTAAACCTGGAAAGGGACCAGATGGACCAGAATCTGTGGTTTACAAAGGGGTTATAAATTTAGTCGATGAAGCAAAAAGAGCAGGGGCTCAACATATTATTTATATGTCCTCCATTGGAGCCGGCGGTGCTGAAAATTTCAGTACAACTTTCTTGAATCTATTTATGAATAAAACCTTGAAATGGAAGTCTTTGGGCGAAGAGTATATGCGCAATAGTGGAATAGATTTTACCATCATCAGACCGGGTGGTTTACGAGGTGAACCTGGTGTGAGTGGGATTAAATTTGGTCAAGGTGATGAAATCATGGGATATATTCCTCGAGAGGATGTTGCCGAGGTTATGATTGAATCTGCCTTTAATCTAGATGCAGTCAACAAAACTTTCGAGATCATTAACGATGAAAACCTTCCTGTGGGAGCCTGGAGAGACGAGTTTAAGAATTTGAAGACCGGAGAATATGGGACGATTGCATCTGGCAACTTGCCCGTTTCTTACTGGGTAGCATTGTTCGTTTTATTAATCTTAATCGTTGTTTTGATTCGTAGGAGAAGAATGAGAAAAAAGGCTGCCTAAACGATACCTTCATCAACTAATTTCTTGATTTCTTGATCATTTTTTCCTAAGAGTTCCGATAACACTTCATGGGTGTGTTCACTCAGTTTTGGCCCTGACCATTCAGTACTTCCTGGTGTTTCTGTTAATAAAGGAATCATTGCCGGTATCTGCAGTGTTCTGCCATTGGCCTCGACTTCTTGGAACATCCCTCTGGCAATATAATGTTCATCTTTCATCATATCTTCAACACTGTAGATTGGACCTGCGGGTACGGAGGCTTCATCCATCACAGATAAGATTTCCTCAGAAGTATGTTTAGATGACCACTCTAGTATTGCATCATCAATTTCTTTTTCATGCTTTACACGGCCTTCATTATGTTTAAATCTAGGGTCTTCTGCCATGTTGGGTTCGCCGATGGCTATCATCAGTCGTTTAAAAATAGAATCCCCATTACCACCAATAATAACGTGTTTTTTATCCAAGGTTAGATATGTATTGGTAGGTGCTATACCAGTGATTGTAGATCCAGATGGTTCTCTGATTGCGCCACATCCAGAGTATTCTGGCACCACAGCTTCCATGAGATTGAAAACCGATTCATAAATAGCTGTATCTACAACCTGGCCTTTATTATTAGGATCTTTTTCCCTTTGGATGTAGGCCAACATAACTCCCATGGCAGCATGCAAGCCAGCTAGAGTATCCCCGATACTCAAGTTGGGTCTGACAGGAGGCCTATCTGCAAAGCCATTAACGTATCTGAATCCACCATATCCTTCACACACTGAAGCATAACCTGGAAGATGAGAACGAGGACCTGTTTGTCCATAGCCTGATATTCTTGCAGTAATTAAACCAGGGTTGTCTTTTTTTAAATCATCAGGTCCCATCCCCCATTCTTCTAATTTCCCAGGTTTAAAATTCTCTATTAAAACATCCGATTTCATAATTAAATCTTTGGCTATTTGTCTACCTTCTTCCGTTTTTAAATTTAATGTAATTGATTTTTTATTTCGAGAAACACTATGCCACCAATAGGATGTGTTATTTTCAGTGAGCCGCCAATATCGAACTGGATCTCCTGTGGGAGGTTCAATTTTTATTATTTCTGCTCCATAGTAACCAAGAACGCTCCCTGTAAAAGGACCAGCAATCAGCTGTCCCATTTCAATGACTCTCATGCCATGGAGTGGTTTATTGTTATTAGTTGCATTCATTGTTTACATCAATATTACTGACAGTATTCTATTCAATATTCTTATACCATGATGATATAGCATTTCCAATTTCATCCGGTACATCTTCCTGGATGAAGTGAATGCCTTTGACCGTAGTTTCTGTTTGATTCTTCCAACTTCTACAAAAATCTCTAATTCTCCCTGTGGTAATTGCACCAGGTTCTGCATTGATGAACAACTTGGGTAGGTCATTTGTTTGCATCCATTCAGCATATTGATTAACAATTGCACAGACATTTTCAGGATAGTTGTTTATAGGTATTTCTCTCGGCCATGACAATGTGGGTCTTCTGTCTTCACCCTCATTAGTAAAAGGTCTTCTGTATTCTTCCATTTCTTCATCACTTAGCTTTCTGATGATTGAACCGGGAAGTACTCTTTCAACAAAGTAATTTTTTTCTAACACCAAACTTTCTCCAGCATCAGACCTAAAACCTTGAAAAATACCTTTGGCTTCATCCTGCCAATCCTCCCAAGTCATTTCTTTTACAATTGCTTCCATATAGGTAATTCCCTTAACCGACTCAGGGTTGTGATAACACCAATTAAAACCCAATGCTGAACCCCAGTCGTGGAGAACAAAAGTGATATTCTTACCATTGGTTAGAGATTCTATAGCAGCACTAACATAATGATAATGTTCTTCAAATCGATAGGAGTTCTCATCAGGATTGTCTAGTTTATCCGAGTCTCCCATCCCAATCAGATCAATACAAACACACCGACCCTGAGATTCTAAATAGGGAGTAATATTTCGCCAGAGATAGGAAGAAGTCGGGTTTCCATGGAGAAAAATAATAGGATCTCCAGATCCAGATTCTGTATAGGCTAAGCGCTTACCATTGACGGAAATTCTTTTCTTGTTTGATGCAAAAGCAGTCATTCCGATTCAATAGCTTTTGCGACAAGATCGATCAATTCATTTTCATTATTGAGATTCATAGTATCTGATGCTTGAACAGTGTAACCGTATTGTTTTGCAATGGCCTGATACTTTGCTTTTCGGTAATCAAGCAGCCTTGGAAAAATCCAACGAACAAACTCATCTGGATCCATTGATTCATGATCTCCACCCGTTTCTTTCTGATAGACCTCTAAATTATTTACTAGGAAATCGTGATTATAATAGAGAGGTTTTGGATGATTTTTTGATCGTTCAATTAATGTTTGCCTCACTTCGTCATTTTCTTCAATGTATAGAATGACTGTATGGTTTACTAATGCATCCATTGCTTCGCTATCGATCAGTTCACAGATGCTGCCACCGGCATCATTGATAAAATGATCATAGCCATAAATTCTACTGGATTTTTCAATAAAATCGGGAACATCCTTCATAGCATTAATTTCTGCACTTTTATGGAGTTCTTGTCTTATTGAGAACTCTTTTAGTGTTAATCCCCCCTTGGATGGAGCGCCAATTTTTCCTAGAAAAGATGATATTGGAGCGAGGTTATCAACTGTGATATTGCTAGAAATATAGATAGAGTCAGTCTTGAGCAGTGTTCTCAAAAAAGGAACTTCCATCGCTCTTTCTTTGATATTATCTAGAATAGGTTCTTCTAGGTATTTTGTTCCAATTCGATAGTCTCCAGAGTAATGAAACCAATTAGCTTTGGGGAGTTTGTTTGCAAGTGTTGTTTTGCCAATACCTGACATTCCCATTAAGGTTATCGCTTTATGAGGCTCATTAATGAATTCCGATGCAGTTGTTTTCATGGTTGTATTGTTCTGGCAATTAAACTATCTAGCAATAACTGTTTAATCGATTGTTCTATTTCATATTGTCATTTTGATATAAAAGACTCAATATAGCCATATTTACAGATTGGTTCTGTTTGTATGTAAATGTGTTGTGAAAAGAGTATCATGGTCAACTTTTTAATGGCATAAAAATATTAGTACTGAGGGTATATAAAAAGATGGTTAAAGAGATTTGGCAAGTTTATAAATTTGGTGGGAGCAGTTTAGCAGATGGGCAATGTCTGCTAACAGTCAACCGAATTATCCATCAAAATAAGAGCTCTAATCTTATTGTTGTGGTTTCTGCAATGGCAGGGATGACCGATCAACTCGTGGATTACTCTAAATCAAAAGATAATTCAATTTTGCTCAAAATAGAAGATCGATACCGAAGGACACTTCAAGAAACCATTCATGAAAAATCAATTATAAAAAGCCTTGAAGATGAGTTTAGGAATGATTTGAATACCATAAAGGAACTTGCACAATCATTTTCAACAGAAAAGATAAGTATAGAAGAAAATCAAGTGCTAGGTTTTGGTGAACTATGGTCCTCCAGGCTTATTCAAGGTATTTTAAGTCAAGCATCTTCAAGCGATCTAAATGACAGAGATTTGCATCTGATTAATCCTTTTGATGTTATTACTCTTTATCCTACAGATATGGGTGCCAATGTAGATTGGGCAGAGTCAGAGAAATCTTTTAATAAAGTATTCTCTGGTAGGAATGGAATATTTGTTATGGCAGGCTTTATTGCAAAAAATTCAGATTCTGTACCCACGAATTTAGGTAGAAATGGCAGCGATTATTCAGCATCAATCATAGGTTCACTGGCTAAGGCTAGGTCCGTTTCTATCTGGACGGATACTGACGGCATTATGACAGCTGATCCTAATCAAATTCAAACAGCAAAAACCATTGAGCAAATGTCTTATGACGAAGCAATAGAGTTAGCTTATTTTGGAGCTGAGGTAATACATGAAAAAACAATGCTACCATTGATGAATAAAGGGATCCCTATTTACATTCGGAACACATTCAACCCTGAATCTCAAGGAACTGAAATTTCATCTAAGGTCAATGGTGTTAATAGCGTTAAAGGGATAACAACCATTGACAATATTATTTTGGTAAATGTTGAAGGCTCAGGGATGATAGGTGTCCCAGGAACAGCAAAGCGATTATTTTCATGTCTTAGCGATGCTGGAATATCAGTCATACTCATAACACAAGCTAGTTCAGAACATTCAATTTGTTTTGCTATAGATGACAAGTATTCAGATCAAATTGAAAGCGTTCTTCAAGTGGAATTTAACATCGATTTCCAAAATGGAAATCTACAACAGCTCCAAATACAAGAAAATTGCAGCATTATTGCTGTAGTTGGATCAGGAATGACGGGAACAAAAGGTATCGCAGCTCAATTTTTTAAAGCAATTACTCAATCAGAAGTTAATATAATGGCTATTGCACAGGGCTCTTCAGAAAAAAATATTTCTGTAGTGGTAAAAAAGGACGATTTAAATCAAGCAGTTCAATCCGTTCACAATGCCTTTTTTACAGGCAAAACTGAACTAATTATAGCTCTAGTTGGTTTTGGTAATGTGGGACAAGAATTTTATCATCAAGTGGAAGCACAAAAAGACAAAATTTTTAAAGATTTTAACTTGGAGATTAATTTTGTGGCTATCGCAAATTCATCCCATATGATTCTAGACGAAGATATTTCCGAGTCTGATATAGCTTCATTAATTGCAAAAGATCAATCATGTCAAGCATCTAAAGTTGAAGATATTATTGATTTTCTAGAGAAAACACCTGCAGATCTTAAGGTTTTTATTGATTGTTCAGCAAGTGATACGATTCCAGATCTCTATACGGAGTGTTTCCAATCAGGAATAAATGTCATTACGGCAAATAAGAAGGGTTTAAGCGGACCTTTAAGTCGTTATAGGGATATTATGAGATCTGCTAAAAACAATAAACGTACTTTTTTATATGAAACCACTGCAGGAGCTGCTCTACCGTTTATAAAATCAGTAAAAGATATTTCAATCTCAGGAGATGTAATCGAGGAAATAGAAGGAGTGTTTTCAGGGACATTGGCCTATTTATTCAATTCTTTCGATGGATCTAAACCATTTTCAAATATCGTCTCAACTGCCAGAGAACAGGGTTATACAGAGCCAGATCCTAGAGATGATCTGTCAGGAATGGATGTCGCAAGAAAATTAGCAATTTTAGCAAGAGAAATGGGACTAAACATTGAAGTCAAGGATGTTGAAATAGAAAATCTAGTTAGTCAGAATCATAGTGATCTTAGTGTTGTAGATTATTTAAAAGAAATGGTAAATGATGATTCAATAATGGAGAAAAGATATAAACAAGCCAATCATGACGGGAAAGTTCTTTGCTACCTAGCTCGTCTAAACGCTGATGGCAAGGCCTCAGTAAAATTGGAAGCTTTGAGTAAAGAGCATCCATTTTCTCGATTAGAGGGTACAGAAAATATCATAAAATACAAAACTAGGCGTTATTCAAAACACCCTCTAGTGCATCGCGGGCCAGGGGCAGGACCAGAAGTAACTGCTGCTGGTATATTTGGTGATTTATTAGCTTTTTTGAACACTCATTAGCCTAGAAAATTAACCAATAATGAGATACATCAGTACAAAGGGCCATTCTATCCCCTCGATAGAAGATGCTTTGTTCAGTGGCACTTCTACAGACGGGGGCCTGGTAATGCCTGAGTCAATCCCAGAAGTTAAGATTAATGACTTTAGTCAGTTTTTGAGTTACCAGGAATTTTCTCATCAAATATTATTACCTTATTTTGCAGGCTCAAGTGTAGAAAATGAATTAGAAGATATCGTTAACAAAGCTTTTAATTTTCCATTAATTAACAAAGATTATTTTGAAAAAGATCTTCAGTACTCTGTTCTTGAATTGTTCCATGGACCAACTGCAGCATTTAAAGACTTTGGGGCGCGTTTCTTATCTTTGACAATGTCTGAGATAACTAGAAAAAATAAAAACCCTGGAATAACCACTATTTTGGTTGCCACATCAGGAGATACCGGAGGTGCTGTTGCATCAGCTTTTGATCAATGCCCTGAATTTAAAGTGGTGGTTTTGTTTCCAGAAGGAAGAGTCTCTCCAAGACAAAAGCATCAGTTAACTTGCTGGGGTGATAATGTCACTTCAATTGAGGTTAAAGGAGAGTTTGACGACTGTCAGCGGTTGGTTAAAGAAGCTTTTAGTAACAATGAACTCTCAATGAAGCATAATTTATGTTCTGCCAATAGTATTAATATTGGTCGTTTGCTTCCTCAAGCAACTTATTACGCATGGTCTAGCTTAAAGCGATATAAAGGATCTGGAGATAATACGAGTTTTATTGTGCCGACAGGTAATTTAGGTAATGCTTTTGCCTGTTTTATTGCCAAAGAGATGGGGTTTCCAATAGATCAGATTATTTTTGCAACCAATTCGAATAAAACCATTTCCGATTTTATTTCCACAGGCCAATGGGAACCAAGAGCGACACTACCTACGTTAGCCTCTGCAATGGATGTTGGCAATCCAAGTAATATGGAAAGATTCTTTCATTTTTTTGATAGTCCTGAGACCTTGATTGATAAACTTCAAGCCGTATCGGTAACCGACGAACAGATCATCGACCAAATCAGAAGTGAGTATCAAGATAATCAAATACTGTGTTGTCCTCATACTGCAACCGCTTTGCATGTCTATCGAGGACTTTGTGATAGTGATAAAAAAGAGACCCATTGGTGTATTGCTGCTACAGCACACCCATCAAAATTCGAAAACATAGTCGAACCAATCATTGGCGAAGAGATTATGGTGCCTGAGAAGCTTAGAGCTCTTCTTGAACTTGATTCATCCTTTGTAACAATAGACCCAGAACTGAATCAATTGGTTGATATTATTGCTTCTGCTTAAAGAAAAGCCTCTCTGAGTTTTGATAAGTGTTTAACATCACTTCTTGGAGATCTAATTTTTTTAACTCAGCAATCGCTTGGGCTATATAGGGTAAAAAACATGGTTCATTTCTCCTTGTTTTTAATTCCTTCTCCAAGGCCTTAGGCATAAGGTAGGGTGAGTCGGTTTCAATTAATAACTTATCCATGGGAATATAGTGAATTGAATCAATCAGATCTTGGTTTCTTCGTGGATCACAAAGCCAGCCGGTAATGCCAATATACAATCCAATATCCAGGTATGCTTTCAGTTGTTTTTTATTTCCGGTGAAACAATGAGCTACACCATCAATGACCGAAGACTCATGCTCTTTTAAAATGCCAATAAAGTCATTATGTGCATCTCTTTGATGGAGAAAAATGGGGAGAGAATTTTTAAGAGCAATTTGAAGTTGGATCCGGAAGACTTTTTGTTGCTCTCTAGGTTCTGAAAAGTTTCTAAAATAGTCCAAGCCACATTCTCCTACGGCCACAATATTTTCGTTTTGTATTAACTCATCAAGTGTCTCAGCGAATAAATCGTCTGCTTCTTTGGCATGGTGAGGATGTACCCCTGATGTTCCCCATAGAATCCCAGAGTATTGCTTTATCATTGCAGCCACCCTTTTTGATTCACTGATAGAACTTGCTGTGACTATAATTTTTGCTATGCCAGCATCCTGACTTCTCTTGATGACTTGGTCAATATCAAGATCATAGCTTTCATGAGTTAGATTGGCTCCGATATCGATTAATTGAGTTGCCATAAATTTTTCTATAATTTATTGATACAATGCCAGTGCATCAAATTTGAAGAGTTATGAAATTGTATAAACAAAAACTACTGTTGCTCTTTTTAGTTCTTTTGGTCAGCCCGCCTGATTCGAATTCAATTGAAACAGACTCTAACCTTATAATCAAACAAAGCTATGAAGACTATCTTGGAGAACATAAAGATGATTTAATTCGTAGTTATCAATCTCTCTTGAGCAAACTCGCTGAGAGTGAAAATGAGAGCGTTGTTTCTCTGCTGACATTACATGAATTTTTAATTGCAGATATCTCCAACAGAAAAGACAAAAAAAAATTTTCAAAATCTTGCATTGATCGAAATCAAATCATACAACAATCGAATCGTTATCCTCCTGAAGTGTACGCATTTCTTTCTGCTTGCTATGGTTTAAGCGCTCAAAGTAACTTATTAAAGGCCGCTAGTCATGGTGCTAAATCTGGTCGGATGATTGAGCGGGCTCTTGAAATCGACTCAAACAATCCCTTTATATACTTGGTAAAGGGGATAGGGGACTATCAAAGACCCGAACTATTTGGTGGCAGCTCTGAAAATGCAATCAAGAACCTCAATCGAGCCATAGATTTATACCAAATGCGTCTGGAGAACACCATGCAGATAGGAGAAGCTATAGCTCATTATCATCTTGCAGTGATTTATTTTTTTACAAAGCAAGAATTTGAGCTCTCTTTAAAGCATGCTCGATTAGCCTTAAAACTAGAGCCCAATTATAGAAGGGCAATGACTTTTGAAAACCAATTAATGACGATCGTCAAAGAAACTGAACTTATTAATTGATCTTAGTCGGGTTGCCATTTAAACAAAAAGGCACCTAGTGATGTAAATACAACAGAGATCACTATTAGAATCATAAGTTCAAAAGAAATCTCGGTGATGGTTGCCCCATCAATCATGATTGCTCTTGCCGCATTCAGTGTGTGTGTCAGAGGGAAAAAATTGGAAAGAGTTATTACCCACTCCGGTGATCCTTCCAAGGAGAAAAATATCCCAGATAAAGTCATCATCGGCCAGGTCATAAGATTGAGTAATCCTCCGGCTAGTTCTTCACTCGAGACTCTCGAAGCAATCAGCAAACCCATGGAAATGAGTGAAGTAGCTCCCAGTATCCCAACCAGCAGCAATACAAAGTAACTGCCTTCCATTCTTGTTTCAAGAATAAAACTAGCCCCTATATAAATAAAAATTGCCATAGACATTGTCAGGATTAATCGAGACAGGACTTGAGCAATAATGAATTCTATTGCTTGTAGTGGCGTTGCTTTAAGCCGTTTAAGGAAACCATTCTTTCTATAACGCACAATGACATAGCCCACACCAAATAAACAGCCAAACATTAAATTCATACCAAGCACCCCAGGCAGGAGCCATTCAACGTAACGGATGTTTTTTCCTTGCACAACACCTTTAAGGAATTCATCTTTTGAGGATTGTAGAAGGATTTTCTCAACCATATAGCCCGTTGGTGACTCTTCATTTATCCAGTAATGAATGACTGGACCATCTAGGTCAACAAGCATGTCTAATTTATGCCTTCTAACTGATTCCAATCCAGCATCTTGATCAACTATTTGGATTTTATTAATGTATCGGATATCCATGAACGGATGATCAATTTCACTGATGACTGGATTGTTGGTTAGGACTCCAATTTTGAACTGGTTTCGTTCTCCTGCAGAAAAGACAAAATTGAGACCAAAAAGCACTATCACTGGAAACATTATATTCCATGACAATGTACCCCTATCCCTTACAAATTCAAGGTTTCTTGCATGAAAGACTGCCAAAATCCTAGCTATCATGAGCGGAGTTCGCTCCCAGTGAGTTCGAGAAATAAATCTTCCAAATTAAAGGATCTAATTTTCAAGTTATCAAGGGAAATATTATGTTTTTTTAAGAGATCCAAAGTGCTCGAAATGTCTCGAGTATATATTTCATAATGCCCATATTTGAGTTCATATTTTATAGGTATATCTAACTCACCATTCACCACTTCATTTTCTGGTAGTTCCAAAATAACTTCTTTAAAATGAGCAGCTATTAATTTTTTTGGTTCACCACTGGCTAAAATTTTACCCTTGTCCATGATGATAATTTCATCGCAGAGGTAATCGGCTTCTTCCATATAATGCGTAGTCAGTATTATGGTCGTTTTTCTTAATTTGATTTTCTCCACCATGTTCCAAAAATTACGCCTAGCTTGAGGATCAAGACCTGTTGTTGGTTCATCCATAAATAATAATTCAGGTTGGTTGATCAGAGCAATGGCAACCAGTAATCTCTGTCTTTGACCTCCTGATAATTTCCTATTGTCTCTAGACAGAAGGTTTTCTAGAGAACATTCCTGAATGATTTCATCCAGATGAGCTGGATGAGGATACAATTTATGAAACAATTTCAATGTTTCTTTAACTGTCAAGAATTCTTGTAAGGCCGTCGCTTGAAATTGAATGCCTGTTTCCTTGTGAAAGTTCTTATTAATGGGCTGATCTTTATATAGGATAGTTCCTCCATCAGACGCAGTAATGCCTTCAATAATTTCTATAACAGTTGTTTTCCCAGCTCCATTGGGTCCAAGTAAACCAAAGCATATCCCTTTTTTTACAGCAAAACTAATCCCGTCGACAGCGATCACGTCCGGGTATTTTTTCCTCAAATTTTTAACTTCAAGTATGTTTAACATGTATCAAGCTTAGAATTTTTAGTTTAAGTAACTAAGCGCCTAATAACGTATTGCAAGATGCCACCATGTAGAAAGTAATCCCATTCCTTTGGGGTATCAATTCGAACTTTAGTAATGAATTCTTTACTGGTTTCTTGTTCATTGTTGGTGGCAGTTATTTTAATGTGTTTACTGTCAGGATGAATATTTTCTATATCAAATAACTCGAAACCATCTAATTGGAGTTGATCTGCATTTTCACCAGTATTGAATTCCAGGGGCAACACACCCATTCCAATCAGGTTGGATCGGTGGATACGTTCAAATGATTCCGCAATCACAGCTTTAACACCTAGGAGTGCAGTTCCTTTGGCTGCCCAATCCCTTGATGATCCGGTACCATATTCTTTCCCTGCAATGACTATAAGTTCAGTTTGGTTTTGTTGGTAGTGCGAGGCAGCCTCGTAAATTGAAATAGGCTCTGTTCCTGGAGATAGTTTGGTCCAACTCCCTTCAGTTGCAGCTGCCAATTTATTTCTCAGTCTAATATTTGCAAAAGTACCCCTCATCATCACTTCATGATTGCCTCTTCTGGAGCCATAGGAATTAAAATCCTTTTTTTCCACTCCTCGTTCCAATAAATACTGTCCTGCAGGTGAGCTAGGATCAATACTGCCAGCAGGAGAGATATGGTCTGTGGTTACAAAGTCTCCTAACAGAGCCAGTACTCTTGCTTGTTTAATTTTTGTTCTTGGTTCAGGTTTCATGGTCATGGAATCAAAATAAGGAGGTTTCTTGATGTAAGTTGAGTCTTGATCCCAGTCAAAAATTTCTCCCTTTGGTGTAGTTATGTTCTGCCAATTCGAATCACCATCAAGGGCTGTTGTATAACTTTGATTAAACATTTCCGGGGTTATAGTTTCCGTTATCAATTGTTGAATCTCTTGTTGTGCTGGCCAAATATCACGGAGGAAGATTTCTGTTCCGTTTTCCAGTGTTCCAAGGGGCTCTTTGCTCAGATTGATCATGATGGAGCCTGCTATAGCATAGGCAACAACCAAGGGTGGTGATGCCAGAAAATTAAGCTTTACCAAAGGATGAATACGACCCTCAAAATTTCTATTTCCCGACAAGACACTGGAAGTAATGAGTGCTTCTGATGAGACAGTTTTAGCAACTTCTACATTCAGTGGACCTGAGTTACCAATGCAGGTGGTACAGCCATAGCCGACAAGGTTAAAACCGAGCGACTCAAGGTCTTCAAGAAGATTAGTTTTTTTGAGATATTCAGTGACAACTCTTGAACCTGGAGCTAGGCTGGTTTTCACCCAAGGTTTTGGCTTTAGTCCTAATTTTCTGGCATTTCTTGCTAACAGGCCAGCAGCAATCATGACTGCTGGATTTGATGTATTGGTGCAACTGGTGATAGCAGCAATCAACACAGATCCATGACTCAATTCATCGCATTGTCTGTTGGCATTGCCAAGCTCTTTCTCAATAACTGTTGGCACTGTATCCAGATTGATACGATCATGAGGCCTTTTTGGTCCTGAAATACAAGGTTGGATATTTTCTAAGTGCAGTTCAATAATATCTTTATAGTTAGCTTCTGGTTGTCCACTTTCCCGCCACAGATTCTGAGTTTTAGCATACTTTTCAACCAACTCTATGTGATGACTATCTCTTCCGGTTAAGTGTAAATAGCGGATGGTTTCTTTATCGATTGGAAAAATGGCACAAGTACTTCCGAATTCAGGAGCCATATTACTGAGTGTGGCTCTGTCTGAAACTGGAAGATTCGCAAGATCATCACCAAAGAACTCAACAAATTTTCCGACTACTCCATGTGTTCTCATTAGTTCAGTAACAGTAAGGACCAAATCTGTTGCGGTGACTCCATCCTCAAGTCGACCACAGACCTTGATGCCAACTACATCGGGTATCAGCATAGTGATGGGCTGTCCCAGCATTGCAGCCTCTGCTTCTATACCACCCACTCCCCAACCCAGTGTTCCAATTCCATTAATCATGGTTGTATGAGAGTCTGTACCAACTAAAGTATCTGGGAAAGCAACCCTTCCATGCTCTCTTTGTTCTGAGAAAATAACACGACCCAAATACTCAAGATTGACTTGATGAATGATACCTGTGTTGGGTGGTATGACTTTAAAGTTAGAGAAGGATTCTTGTCCCCATTTTAGAAATTTGTAACGTTCTTTGTTTCTTTCAAACTCAATTTTATTATTTTGATCCAAGGCATTTTGTGTACCAAAATGATCCACTTGAACTGAATGATCTATGACTAATTCTGCTGGAGAGAGAGGGTTGATATCATTGGGGTTTCCTCCTAATTCAGAAACTGCATCTCTCATAGCGGCGAGATCAACGACAGCTGGCACTCCAGTGAAATCTTGCAGGATGACTCGACTCGGAGTGAACGATATTTCTGTTGTTGTTTTTGATTTTGGATTCCAATTAATAATTGCATCTGCATCCTCTGAATGGGAATCATCAGTGTCATGGTGTCTCAGAACATTTTCCAAAAGGATTTTGTGAGAGTAGGGGATTGTAGCTAGTTTTGATTTTTCAACCGTATTTAGATCGTTGTAAAAATACTTGATGCCATTGATTTCAAACGATTGAAGCGATTTAGTCATAAAAATAGTCCATTAATCTTTTCTCTAATCTTGGGCGGTGATTGTATCTGAATACTTCCTTTTTGTCTTTAGTTCGATGCATTGGGTTGAGGCATAATTTTACCTCCACCTAAACATTCATCTTGTTCGTAAAACACCATGTATTGTCCATAAGTAATCGCCCATTGTGGTTCTTTAAAATCAACTTCCAACCCTTTTCGATTGGGCGTTATTTTGCATTGTACGTCCGATTGACGATACCGGTTTTTTGCAAAACAGTGGAAGCTTTTTTCTATTTCCAGATTTTTTATAGGCTCAGAGTGTAACCAACGGACTTTTTCAACAAATACCTTTTGGGTCCATAAAATGGGATGCTCTCTTCCTTGGACAACTACCAGGCGGTTATTTTCCATGTCTTTTTTAGCAACATACCATGGCTGATCTGGCTTGTTCTTAATTCCACCAATCCCAAGATCTTTTCGTTGGCCGATCGTGAAATACATTAACCCTTCATGACTCCCAAGCTCTTCACCTTCTTCGGATATAATCACCCCTGGTTTTGGAGGCAGAAAAGTTTTTAAAAAGTCTTTAAAAGGCCTCTCACCAATGAAACAAATTCCAGTGCTGTCTGGTTTGTTGTAATTAGGTAGTCCTTTTCTATTTGCGTACTCTCTGACTTCTTTTTTTGTCATTTCCCCAATCGGGAAAAGTATTGAGTTCATAATTTCTGGATTAATCGAGTGTAGGAAATAACTTTGGTCCTTTTCCCGATCCAGTCCTTTTAATAGACTTAATCTTTGCTGATCTTTTTTGATTCGTGCGTAATGTCCTGTTGCTATTTTTTTTGCACCCAGTCTGAATGCATGGTTGGTAAAGTCATCAAATTTAATCATTCTATTGCAAAGCACATCAGGGTTTGGTGTTAACCCCATATCAAATTCTTTTAATGTTTGATCAAAAACTTTTTCTTTGTATTCTTTAGAAAAATTCACATGATGCAATGTTATACCCAACTCTCTACAGACCTGCCTTGTATCTTGAAAATCTTGAGCTGCTGTGCAGAAGGGCTCGTCATCTTCCCAATTGGTCATGTGTAGGGCTTCTACTTCAAAACCTTGCTCGATCAGCATAGAAGCAGATACAGCAGAATCGACACCACCCGACATTCCTACCATGATTAAATTGTTCACTCCCATGTTGAATTACTTGGGAACTATATTTTTTTTGCCAGTATTGATGCAAACCCAAGATAGTTGTTTGGAGACAGATCGAGCAATTCTTGTTGAACTGATTTTGAAACATCTAACGATTGGATAAATTGTTCGAAATGATTTTTATTAAAATCTTCTCCACGAGTTAAGTTTTTGAGTTGTTCATAGGCATTGTCAATATGTTCTCGACGTAAAATTGTCTGAATGGCTTCAGCAATAATTTCCCAGTGAGCATCAAGATCCTGTTTCATTTTGGCTTCATTGACTCTAATTTTTCCCAAACCTCTTTTCAGTGAGCTACAGGCAATTTCTGTGTGCCCAAAACAAGAACCTATGTTTCTAAGAGCGGTAGAATCACTCAAATCTCTTTGCATTCTTGAATTAGATAGTTTGGAACTAAGATGGGTCAATAACGCATTAGCAATTCCCAAATTTCCTTCTGCATTTTCGAAATCAATGGGATTGATTTTATGTGGCATGGTTGAGGAGCCCACTTCATTGCTATTCATTAGTTGTTCAAAATAACCCATTGAAATGTAAAGCCAGAGATCTTTGCTGAAATTCAATAAAATATTATTCATTCTTATCATGCAATGGAATAATTCAGCGATCCAGTCATGAGGCTCAATTTGGGTGGTATAAGGATTGTTTGTTAAGTTTAAGGTTTGCAAGAAATTTTCTGAAACTTTTGGCCAATCAATATTTGGGTAAGCAATTTTATGAGCATTAAAATTCCCAACAGCACCATTCATTTTGGCCTTATATTTCAGTCTATCCAGTAAGTCGAATTGTTGTTCAAGACGATAGAGAAAATTAGCGAATTCTTTACCCATTGTGGTTGGTGTTGCGGGTTGTCCGTGGGTATGGGCTAGCATTGCCAGATCGTGCCATTGGTGCGAGAAAGATCTTAGTGATGATGTAATCTCTTCAAGGGAGATGCGGATGGCCTTCACCCCATTCTGAATCATCAAAGCATAGGAGATATTGTTGATGTCTTCAGATGTACAGCCAAAATGAATGAATGCAATATAGTCTTTAGAATTAGGCAGTGACGACAATTTATCTTGCAGGTAGTATTCAACTGCTTTGACGTCGTGATTGATTTCAGACTCAATTTCTTTGACCTGTAGAGCCTCCTCTATAGAGAATTCATCAATAATCTTTTGCAATCCCTGACTGACCTCATTAGGCATCATTTTAATGTCTTTTATGTCTGCTTCTTGAGCCAAAAACTGAAGCCATTTTATTTCAGTAATAACTCGATATTTGATCAGAGATGCTTCGCTGAAGAGATCCCTTAAATGAGCACATTTTTCTGCGTACCTCCCATCTATTGGAGAGATTGCCTGCAGTTGATGTTTTTTCATGAAATTCACCTGTACTTACAAAAGTGAATGATACACTAATCTTACTTTCTTGACCGCCATTGTGTGTGTATTATCGTATATGGATATGTGGAGTACAAAATGACTGATAAAGATTATCGCCTAGAAAAAGACAGTATGGGGGAGCTTAAAGTACCGAGCGAAAAACACTGGGGGGCACAAACACAGCGTGCTTTAGAAAACTTTAAAATAAGTAATACTAAGATGCCGTCTGAATTCATTCAATCATTGGCTTTACTAAAATGGGCTATATCAGCTGCCAATTGTGATCTGGGTTTACTTTCAAGTGATAAATCACAAGCCATTGGTAAAATTGCACTAGAAATTGCAGAAGGCGAATTTTCTGATGAGTTTCCAGTTGATGTTTTTCAAACAGGATCTGGAACCAGTACGAATATGAATATGAATGAGGTGATTGCTAATCTAGGCTCCTCTGAAGGCATGCCAATACATCCTAATGATGATGTCAATATGGGACAAAGTAGTAATGATGTGATCCCATCGGCAATCAACGTGGCATCAACACTTTTGATAAAAAATAGTTTGCTTGGTTCTCTGTCACACCTACAAAAAACCCTTGAAGATAAATCCTCAAGCTTATCCGGTATTGTCAAAACAGGCAGAACTCATCTAATGGATGCCATGCCTATAACTTTTGGTCAAGAAATAGGGGCATGGGCGAGCCAGATAGAGGCAGCAAAAAGACAATTTGAAGCAACTTTACCAACGATGCAACACCTAGCAATAGGGGGAACTGCTGTTGGCACAGGCGTTAACTCTCATCCTGACTTATCGGAGAAAGTTTCAAAACTACTCAATCAAAAAACAGGATTAAACTTTCAACCATCGACCGATTTATTCAAGGCCATAAGTGCTCAGGATGGATCATTGGAATTGTCATCCAATGCTCGAAATCTTGCAGTTGCCTTAATAAAAATTGCCAATGATCTGCGTTGGATGAATAGTGGACCGCTTGCTGGCTTAGGTGAAATATCACTCCCACCGTTGCAACCAGGAAGTAGTATTATGCCTGGGAAAGTGAATCCTGTTATACCTGAATCTGTTTTGATGGTTGCAGCCCAGGTCATAGGGAATGACGCAACTATTGTCCTCGCTGCACAGTCAGGTAATTTTCAGTTGAACGTGATGTTACCGGTGATTGCATTCAATCTTATTCAGTCTGTTTCACTTCTAAGTCATGCGTGTATGGCGCTAGCAGACAAAGCTATAAAGGACTTTGAGGTCAATCAAGAAAATATAGACGCAGTGATCAACAAGAATCCAATATTAGTCACAGCATTAAACGATACGATTGGTTATGAACAGGGTGCGATCATCATTAAGAAAGCTTATCAGGAAAAAAGAACCATTATTGATGTTGCTCTGGAGATGACCGAATTGGATGAGAGTGAATTGAAAGAATTATTGAACCCATCCAATTTAACGAATAATAAGCTTTGAAATCTGAAAAAACCATCCCTAACGATTGTGCTTGAAAACATCAGACAAAAATTTCAAGATAGCCATCTGTTTGATGATCCAGTCACCAATGTAATGAATAGATTGCCTCAGGAAATTGTTGATAATTATCTGCAAAAAACTGATCTGAAGCACGCGGGTGTTTTGATAGGATTAGAAGAAAATGCAAAATCGGGCTTAAATGTTTTACTCACTAAAAGAACAACAAAACTCAAACAACATGCCGGTGAGATCAGCCTACCAGGAGGCACCTATGATCAACAAAAAGACCAAGATATTCTTAGTACGGCTTTGAGAGAAGCCCATGAGGAAATTGGTCTTGATAAAGACCAAGCTGAAATATTAGGTTTTCTTGAGCCACAAGTCAGTCTTGGAACCGGTTTCATTGTTACGCCTTTAATTGCAAGCATTGAGAGCAATTTTGTACCTAAAATAGATGCCAATGAAGTTGCAGAACTTTTTTCTGTACCCCTTAGTTTTTTTCTGGATCAAAACAATTTAAAACATGAATACCGAATTTTTGATCAGATCAAATGGTCGGTTTATAGTTACAATTACCACCAATATATGATTTGGGGCTTAACAGCCCAAATCATTCGAAAATTTTGTAAAGAATTAATCCAGTAATAATTAATTTAAGGTGATCCATTGGAAAAATTATTAGCCATTATGCAAGAACTTAGAGATCCTAAAACAGGTTGTCCTTGGGATATTGAGCAAACGTTTGATTCAATCTCAAACTGTGCTGTTGAGGAGGCCTATGAGGTTGTTGAGTCCATAGAAGATCAAGATTTTCAACAACTAAAAAATGAATTAGGTGATTTGCTTTTTCAAGTAGTTTTTCATTCTGAAATGGCGAACGAACTTAATCTGTTTAATTTTCAAGATGTTGTCGATTCAATTTCAGAGAAGTTGACATCAAGACACCCACATGTTTTTGGTGAAGATCCAGTCAACGATGCTAAAACTCAAGTAAATCTTTGGGAACACCATAAAATTAAGGAGATGAAACTAGCAGCTAGCGAGGTAAAAATTCTGGATGGGATCGGTACCAATCAGCCTGCTCTGAACCGGGCATTGAAACTCAGCAAGAGAGCCGCATCGGTTGGATTCGATTGGCAATCCGAGCAAGAAGTACTCACTAAAATTACCGAAGAACTCGATGAGCTCAAAGTCGCTGTAGAGAACCAAGACAGTGAATCCATCAAAGAGGAGATAGGCGATCTTCTTTTTAGTGTTGTCAATATTGCTAGATACTCCCAACTTGATCCAGAGAACGCCTTAAGACAATCAAACCGAAAATTTGAAACTCGATTCGGAAAAATGGAAGAAAAACTTCTTGCTACAGATCAAAAAATGGAAAATTTATCTTTTACCGAAATGGACAGATTGTGGGAGCAGGTTAAAAGTCAGGAATAGAAAATGAACCCTCTCGTTTCTGAACGATTTTCAATTCTAAAAAAATACAGCAGGCAATTATCCTCAAAGCCTGGCGTTTATTGTATGGTCAATGATAAAGAAACGATCGTCTATGTCGGTAAAGCAAAAAATTTGAGAAAACGAGTAGGCAGTTACTTCAGTCAAACTAAGAACAACCAAAAATCTCAAGCAATTCTTTCAGCAACTTATGAGATTCATGTCACCATCACCAGAACCGAGAGAGAAGCTTTGATTTTGGAAAATAGTTTAATCAAAGAACACAAACCTCGTTTTAATATTTTACTCAAAGACAGTAAAAGCTATCCCTTTATAGAGGTGTCATTAAGCGACGAATTTCCTCGTTTTTCATTCCATAGAGGCAAGCAGGATAGTAAAGGAGCCGTGTATTTTGGTCCATATCCCAATGTCAATGCTCTCAGAGACACACTCAGCCAATTGCAGAAAATATTTAGGTTGAGAAATTGCGAAAAGTCGTTTTTTAATCATCGATCTAGAGTCTGCCTACAACACCAAATTAAAAGATGCTCAGGACCTTGTGTGGGTATGATTGATAAAAAAGACTATACCTTTGATGTCAATCAGGGTCTCGAATATTTGAAAGGCAATAATCGTTTTGTCATCGATGAATTTCTCAAGAAAATGGATCAAGCGTCTAACAATAAAGAATATGAGAAAGCTGCCTTTTATAGGGATCAAGTCAGTTCATTAAAGATGATTCAGGCCCACCAGTTTGCTGATGGCAAGATCCCGATCGATCTGGATGCCGTGGCATTGTCCTATGATTTGGACATGTTTTGTATTTCGGTTCTGTTTGTTCGTGGCGGTCGGATAATGGGAAGCAAAAACTTTTTTCCTACAAAAACAAAATTGGCAGGTGAGGAAGAAGTTCTAGAATCTTTTCTGATGCAATATTACCTTGAACACGATGTTCCTAATGAAGTGATTATCAACCACAAAATTGATCACCTAGAAACTATTCAAGAAGTGTTGTCTGAGAAGACGAATCATTCAGTGCAAATCAAACTACGGGTGAGAATGGATCGAAAACAGTGGATCAAAATCGCAGCTACCAACTCCCAGGAAGCCTTGACAACAAAATTGGCAATCAGGTCAACCATCCGATCTCAATTACTATCCTTGTCAGAACTATTAGAACTGGAAGATGAAATTATCAAGATTGAATGCTTTGATATTAGCCATACGACCGGTGATAAATGTGTTGCGGCGTGCATCGCTTTTAATGGTGAAGGGTTTGAAAAGAAATCGTACAGGCGCTTTAATATTTCAGGAATTACTCCAAGTGATGATTATGCAGCGATCAAACAAGCAGTGTCTCGTCATTACAAAAAAGCATTGAAAGCAAACGATTTTTTACCCGATATAGTTATGATTGATGGAGGTAAGGGGCAATTGAATGTTGCCAGAGAAGCATTAATGGAATTAGGCATCAACGAGATACCTTTGATTGCGATAGCTAAAGGTATTCGAAGGAAATCGGGAGAAGAAAAAATCTTCCTCAATGAGCAGCAAATTCCATTGTTTTTAGAGAAGCATTCTCCTGCGAGACACTTGTTACAAAAAATAAGAGACGAGGCACATCGCTTTGCGATCACTGGTCACCGGGCAAAGAAAAGAAAAACATTGTTAACATCGGATTTAGAATCCATTGAAGGGATTGGCCCAGTTAAGAAAAAAAACCTCATCAGACAATTTGGAGGCATTCAGGAAGTCAAAAGAGCCTCTGTTGAAGATTTGATGACAATCAATGGCATCAATAAGCCTTTAGCAAATAGAATTTATAATTTTTTTAACTCAAGCTGATCTTTCTTCGTCAATCCATACTATAATCTGTGAACATGAATAGCACATACAATGTAGCCAATCTTCTGACTTTTGTCCGGATCGTTTGTATTCCTCTAATCGTTATTATTTTTTTTCTGCCCACTGATCTTTCAAGACCTATAACTGCGGTAATTTTTATAGTAGCTTCCATCACCGATTGGTTAGATGGTTGGGTAGCAAGAGAATTTAATCAAAGTTCGAAACTGGGTGCATTTCTAGATCCAGTGGCTGACAAATTGATTGTTTCCGTGGCTTTAATTTTAATCGTGCAGAGCGATCCCACTATTTTGAACAGTATCATTGCAGCTATCATTATAGGAAGAGAAATTACCGTTTCTGCATTGAGAGAGTGGATGTCGGAACTGGGAGCCCGTCATCAGGTTTCAGTCATCGGTTATGCCAAACTCAAAACCGTTCTGCAAATGTTTGGTCTATCCTTTATGCTTTATCAAATACCTATTTTCGGACTCCCTATTTATACAATCGGTCAGCTTCTATTAGTCGTTGCTGCCATTCTAACTCTGTGGACTATGCTCGTTTATCTTACAAAGGCATGGCCCGTTATCATAAAATAGTGACCCAAGATCATGAAAGATAGAATCATTATAATTCTTGTTATTTGCCTACTGCCCATCACTGCTTTTGCCAAAGATGAACCTTTGGATGTATTTGAAAGAATCATGGAAGAGCAATGGCAAAGGAGGCTCGATGAAAATCCAGTTTCCGCTTCCTATTTGGGAGACAAGAGAGCCAACCAGGACTGGCCTGATATTTCAAATGCAGCTGTCCGTGAGCGACAGAAAAAAGACCGAGAGGTTCTGGATAAAATAAGATCGATTGACCCTGCAACATTACCAGAATCAGAGCAATTGAATTATAGATTGTTTCTTTACAATTATGAGAGAGCTGTTGATGCTCAACGATTTGATCGTCATCTATTGCCATTTAGTCAAAGAGGCGGGATTCAACTGGAGCATGAAACAGCAGAGGGCTTATCCTTTCAGACAAAACAAGATTATGAAGATTGGTTGGTCAGGTTGACCAAGCTGCCGGCTTTAATTTCAGCCCATATTGAATTAGCAAAGCTAGGGATTCAAAAAGGTATTACTGCACCCAAGGTGTTGATGCAGAGAATTCCAAAACAAATTAGATTGCAAATGACCGATGACCCTAAAAAGAGTCCTTTCTATAAAGTTTTTAAAAATATTTCAGATAAAATTGATACCCAAGATCAGCTTCATATTCAACAACGGGCTCTGCTAGTGATTCAAGATCAGGTGATTCCAGCTTACCGTATCTTGGATAAATTTTTTATCAACGAGTACCTCCCTGCTGCTAGGGAATCCTATGGTGTCTACGATCTTCCCAATGGATACCAGTGGTATGAACAACTTTCAAAGTGGCACACCACAACAGCTCTTAGTCCTGATGAAATTCATCAGATAGGTCTGAGAGAGGTCCAAAGGATTCGAGGTGAAATGCAAACGATCATTGAATCCCTCAATTGGGAAGGAACGTTTGATGAGTTCTTAACTTACCTTAGAACGGACCCACAGTTTTATTTTGAAACAGAAGAGGAATTACTCCAAGCATACCTGGCTACGTCTAAGAGAATTGATCCACTACTGACACGATTGTTTGATACTTTACCTAGGATGCCTTATGGCATTAAACCAATTCCAATAGAATCTGCCCCTGATACTACTACAGCTTATTATATGAGTCCTGCTGCTGATGGCACTAGGGCGGGTTATTATTATGTGAATTTATATCGACCTGAAGTGAGACCCAAATATGAAATTGAAGTATTGTCAGTCCACGAAGCTGTGCCAGGGCATCATTTGCAAATAGCCTTGGCGATGGAATTAGAAAACATCCCAAATTTCAGGCGATTTTCAGGATACACTGCTTTTGTAGAAGGTTGGGGTTTGTATAGTGAGAGCTTAGGTGAAGAATTAGATCTGTATCAAGATCCTTATTCTAAATTCGGAGCACTGACTTATGAAATGTGGCGTGCGATTCGTTTGGTTGTGGATACAGGAATGCATTATAAAGGTTGGAGCAGAGATGCAGCGATTGATTTTTTTAAAACTAATGCAGCAAAAACTGAACAAGATATTGTCAATGAGATTGACCGCTATTTAATTATGCCCGGACAAGCACTAGCTTATAAAATTGGTCAATTGAAGATATTGGAACTGAAGAACAGAGCCATTAAGGAACTAGGGGAATCGTTTGACATTAAGGCCTTTCACGATCTGATATTAGGGCAGGGTGCTCTTCCACTGAGCGTTCTAGAAGAGAGGGTTGATCAGTACTTACTAGAGCTCAAATAATATTTCGAAATTAGTTTGTAGTAGCAATTCTATCTCTTCTGCGGTATATCCTGTGTCTTGCATGGCAGTTAAAAAGCGATCCAAGTGACTCTTTGTATAACCTGGGAATTGGGGCCCATCTGAGCCATAAATGACCTTACCAATGAGACCATTCTCTTTAATGATTTTTAGGTATTCAGGTAGAACTTTTTCAGCCTTGCTGGCTCCCAAAGCACCTGGTTCTAAATAGACATTGTCGTATCTTTTTGCCAAGGTAATGGCAGAATCCAGATAAGTCAGTGAAACAGTAGCACTATCGTATCCAGAATGACCAAGAATAAATTGAGTGTTTGGATATTTTCTGATTGAATTTTCTAGATATATTGGATCTACGTAGGGAGGTTCGAGTCTAGTGTAGGGGTTTGGACTGGTTCCGGTGTGAACATATATAGGTTTATTTAAACGCCCTGAAATTTCATAAATACCATCAAAGCGATCGTCATCCAACCTGATTTGTTGGTGAGCATGAGCTAGTTTCAAACCAACCATATTGTATTTTCCGATATCTTGTTCAAGTTTCTCAAGTTGATATTCACTGTCTAGGTTCCAGTGATCAACTCGTATACTTGCAAAGCCTAACATCCGATCGGGATAATTCCTGATTTGTTCGTTCAGGAATTCATTACTGGCAATGCCAGTAGTGTCTGGGCTGTAGACTGCAAAAACACCAGCCCTTCGGATACCGGCTTTATTCAGTTGTTTAATGATTCCCTCAGAGGTAGTGCCATTGGCAAGTAAATATTTAATTACAAATTTAAATGGTTTGGGAACTCGTTCAGAATATCTTTTCTTGTAAGGCTCAGTTAACGCCTCCCAGGTACCTGTGTGCATATGCATATCAATGACATCGATGACCTTACCCTCAAGAGTCACTCCAAAAGTTTGATTGTCAGAACTGGCGTCACTAGTAAAGTAACGAATACCTAAAAAAAGAAGGATTATTATCAGAACGGATCTAAATATAATTTTTTTCATATCAATACAGAGCTTATTCTAGTCAATATATCAGGAAGTTGGCTCCAATCGTTTATTATTTTTCCAGTAACGCATTCAAGGCAAAACCATAAACATCTGAAATATTATCAATGATCTTATCTTTTGGTGTTCCGGCTCCATGACCTGCCCGAGTTTCAATCCGAATTAAAATTGGATTCTCACAATTCTGAGCACGCTGCATTCTGGCAGCAAATTTATAGGAGTGTGAGGGAACAACTCGATCATCTAATTCGGAAGTGGTGATCAGCGTTGGTGGGTAACATTGATCATCTTTGATATTGTGATAGGGAGAGTATTTTATTATCACTTTGAAATCATCTTCTTTTTCAGGCGATCCATAATCGCTTTCCCAAGCCCATCCAATGGTAAATTTATTAAACCTCAGCATATCCATGACCCCAACACCAGGCAGGGTAGCACCAAAAAGCTCAGGTCTTTGCAGCAGCGTTGCCCCAACCAATAACCCACCATTGGAACGTCCTTCAATGGTGGTCAGATCTGGTCTCGAATAGCCTTCTCTGTGGAGATATTCTGCAGCTGCTGCAAAGTCATCGAACACATTTTGTTTGTTGTGCAACATTCCTTGTTGGTGCCATTGTTCACCGTATTCACCGCCACCTCTAAGATTGGGTATGGCAACCACACCACCCATTTTCATCCAAGCAAAATATCTTTCTCGAAATCCAGGTAGGATAGAAATATCAAAACCACCATATCCATAAAGCAATAAAGGATTGTCATGATTGAATGAGATCCCTTTTTGGTGAGAAATGAACATCGGAATCAGAGTCCCGTCTTTGCTTGCATAGAAAACCTTATTGCTGACGTATTCGTCTGCATTGTAACCTGGAACTTTTCTCTTCCAAATGGTGTTGAGAGTATCTAGGGAGGCGTCATATTTAAAAATTTCATTGGGTAGAATGTAGTTTGAAAATGAGAAGTAAAAAGTATTGGTCTCAGGCTGTGCAGACAAACTTGAGATAGTTCCAGTTTTGGAGAATTGCATTGTTTTCTCAAGGTGTCCTTTTTTTTGATACAGATTGATTCGACTGGTTACATCGACCAAATACTGACAGAGTAGAAAATCTTTTAGCTCCCTGACATTGGTCAAGGGGTATTCTTTTTCAGGAATCAGTTCATGCCAATTTTCCTCTTCTGATTGATTAATATCTATAGCTATGACTCTGCCCATTGGCGCATTGAGATCAGTAAAAAACCAAAAGATAGTACCCTCATTTCCAACGAAACTAAATTGGGCTTTGAGTTCTCCAATGAGTTCTATGAAATCACTGTTGTCATTAGACAGATCTTTATAAAAGATTCTATTTCTCTCATCCGTCCCTTCACTGATGCTAAGCACCAGGTATTTGCCATCTTCACTCACTGTTGCTCCAAAGCCCCATTCTGGATGGTCTGGGCGTTCAAAAATTAACTGGTCTTCAGTCTGGTTTTGACCAAGCTTATGAAAAAACAACCTTTGGCTGGTATTCAGGCTTTCATATTCATCGCCTGCTTTAGGCTTTTCATAAGCAGAGTAATAGAAACCAGAGTTGTCTTTGGCCCATTCTGCATTGCTAAATTTAGACCAAGCGATGCTGTCTTTTAAATTCTTGCCTGTTTTGATATTTCTTATCTTCCAAGTTTTCCAATCAGAGCCGCCATCAGCAATGGCGTAGGCTATTAATTCTGAGTTTGGGCTGACATCGACACCACCAAGAGCAATAGTTCCATCATCTGAAAATGTGTTTGGATCTAGAACCAATTGCTGTTTTTCTTGATGAGTGTCCCTAAAAAATAATTTACTTTGTTGCCATTCTCCACTATTGAAATAAAAGAAAGTTTTAGATTGCACACGAAATGGAACAGATCTGGTTTCTTTGTCGTAGGCCTTGATGAGAATGTTTTTAATGCTTTGCTTCTGTTTAACATCATGCAAATAGTTTTGGCTAAACTGGTTTTGTTGCTTGATCCAATCTTTGGTTTCTTTGGAATTAAGGTCTTCCAGCCATCGATAGGGATCCGCGATTGCTTGTCCATGATAATGATCAGAGACATCAGTAGTTTTAGAAAATGGATACTCGTTGTTTTTTGTGTGTCCTAGAGTTGCATATAGGGTTACTATAAGACAAGCGAATACAAAATAGCATTTGATGGATGGATCTTTCATAATTTTTATTAAAGATTATACATCTTTGGAGTAACACCATGGAACAGGTACTTGAGAACGTAGGCTTCATTCAGAACGGGATCATATTGCCCGGCTTTATATTTGGTGTAGTTCATGTTGGTCTTGTTATTTTGGGCTTTTATACAGGCTGGAGCATCAACCGTTTATTAAAAAATATTACCAAAGGATACATTGCTGGGATCATTGGTGCCGGCATGGCTCATGTCCTTGCTGATTTGATAGCGGCCATTGTTGATCCAACTATGAGGGCAAGAACTCTAGGCATTGTCCTGGGAGGCTTGTTACCTTTAATTTTCATACCCTTTCTAGACAAGTATGTCACCAAAAGTAGCAGTCATATTATGGTTGGTGATCATGAAGATATTGAAAAAGACTTATCCGAGGATCACCACCATCACTGAAAAGCTCCAAAGCCCCCTTTCTAATTAACTTCCAAGACGATGAGGATATCCAGGTTAACTGCCATTTATTAGCAAATAGTAAAAAAAAAATATAAGCTAGTGCCTTATTGTTGTATTATTACAACAAATCATTTCAAATCAACGGCATTATTTGTCATGTTTCTTTTGACAATAAGTCGTATTTGTTTATGATCGTCACTATTAGATGGCAGGATCACTCTCTATCTACTTATAAGGGAAAGAACGCTGCCAAATATAATAAAGAGGGATAATATAATGAAGAAATTTAATCAGGCCTTATTTGGTTTGTCATTACTAGTTTTTGTACTCGTTGGCACGCCCACACTGAAGGCACAAGACGCTGATGCAAGCGTAGATATAGAGGAAATCACTGTTACTGGTTCTAGGATCAAGAGAGAGTCCATTAACTCTGCTTCAGTTGTATCTACAATCACATCACGAGACATTGAACAAAGCCAAGCATTAATCATTGCTGACGCTTTAAGGCTGTCGACCTATAACACTTTTGGGTCTTACCCACCTAGTGCTGGTAACTCTGCCATGTCTAACACCACGATTAACCTAAGAGGATTGGGCTCCAGTAGAACTTTGGTTCTTATGGATGGCAGGAGATTACCTGGTTCCCCACATTTGGGTGGAGCAGGTGCTGTTAACATCAATATGATACCAACAGTTGCTGTGGAAAGAGTGGACATACTTGCTGATGGAGCATCTTCTGTTTACGGATCAGATGCGATCGCAGGTGTTGTTAACGTGATTACCAAAAAGAATTTTGACGGTTTAGAATTTCAATACAGAATGGGCGATCGTGATCGAGACGATGGGTCGGAGAATTCAGTATCTATGCTCTATGGTGCTACCAATGATAAAGGTTACATCACTTTCATGGCAGAACATGATATTCGGGATGAGATTTACCTTAAAGACAGATGGTACACTGCAGCACGTGCTGCCGATCAAAATGGAGACGGCGTTATTGATCTATACAACGAAACCTACGGTTTAAGTTGGTATTCAAGAAACCTTGCCGATCCAGTGACAGGAAATATTTTTGCTGCACCTACTTGTGAGGGTAATATTGATGGATCTACAACTCCATGGTGGGGTGGTGATTTTGGTGGCGCTGCTTTCGGGCAACCTGCCACGACTACTCCTTCCTATGCTGGAGCAACTCCTCAGGGTATTTGTGGATATGCATGGGCCGATATCATGGTCCAAGATGCTGGCTTGTATAGAGATACAATGACAGCAAACATTGAACATCAAATTGCCGATAGAGTGAAATTCTATAGCAGAGCAAATTTTGTTCGCAACGAATCAGTAGGTCGTTATGCACCTCCTGCTGCTCGATATCCAGGAATTCTAGCTTCCGATGCTGCCAATCCTTTTGATGTAGATGTAACAGGCTACTGGAGATGGACAGAGATCGGCAACAGAGGCATGCACTTTGTTGATCAGGGCACCGATGTAGTTACTGAGTTCACTTTTGATGTCACCGATGACATTGAAGTTAAACTCGGACATCAAGTCAATAAGTTCTATGGAACAGATATTGGTAGATACTACCTTGATTACGCTGGTCTAGCTTCCAACCTTTACTACGAGACACCTTTTGGTTCAGAAGATGGTCTGTATGCTTTATCTGCCACAACAGTTGTTGAGTATGACAACCATTATGAGAAGATCGATTTAGTCGCTCAATTCAGTAACTTAATGCAACTACCAGGTGGTTCTGTGGACGTTGTTGTTGGATATGAAGGTTTTGACAACCGGTATTCAGCTCAATACGACAAACACTCCGAGGGAGGTTATGTTGGTGGATCTGCTGGTAACTCAGGAACAGGCACTAGGAATGTAGATTCATTCTTTGGTGAAGCTGTTTTCCCAGTGATGGCAGGACTTGAGCTCAATGCTTCGGTCAGGACTGATGATTATAGCGATGTTGGTTCAAGCGAGTCTTTCAAGTTTGGAGTGCTTTGGGACGGTTTATTGACAGGCACTACTATGAAGGCGAACTATGGTGAGGGCTTTAGAGCACCTTCCATGGACACACTTTATGGAGTAACCACTTTTAGTGCGAATACTGCATATGACTACAAAGCTTGTGCTGCAGCTGGATTAGCTACTACCGAATGTGCTTCAAAGCAAATATCAACCCTGATTGTTGCCAATAGTCAGCTTGGTGCTGAGGAATCTGAAGGATTGACTTTCAGTGTAGCGCATGATTTTGGTAGCTGGAATGATCGGTTGGAAGGTCTGAATGTTCGGTTTGACTATTACAACATCAAAATTTCAGATGCAATCGTAAGTGCTGGAACGCAAGACGTCATGTGGACTGATTTTATCGGCGGAGCTTTGCTTACTAACAACGTACAATTCTTTGATGCAGCAGGTGTTGCTGGAGATGGATCAGCCGCTGGAGCACCAGTTGGTTCTGGTTCAGTGGGAGATGCTTGCCCAGCTGGCGCAACCTACGTCAAAAGATTAGGCGAGCAAGATTCTATTTACACAATCAGAAGTTGTGCAAACGGAAGAATTGACTATGTTGGTGCTAGTTATGCTAATGCTGGTAGTGTTGAAGTTAAAGGTTGGGATCTATTTGTTAATTACACCAGAGACTTAGGTCCAGGTGTCTTTGATGTATCCTTTGATTATTCCAACATGACCGATTATGACACTGATGCCTACACAGGAAGTTCAAGAACAGTGAATAACATTGGTTTTGATGGTGTCCCAGAGAATAGATGGAACCTTAATGTGGGTTACGAATGGGGTCGTTTTGGCGTCATTGTGACCAACAGGCACATAGGTGATTACAGACAAAGTTCTGCACCAGAAAGTGTCGGTGGTGAATTAACTGGTGGTCTTGTGAAAGCAGGTAACACCCAGGACAAATACGACACCTATGATATCCAAGCGTATGCTGACTTTGATCAGTGGGGCGTAGTTAGTCTAGGTATGATTAACGTTGCTGATGAAGATCCATTGACGGATAATGGAGGTCAGAACTATGATGCCTATACAGGTCTTTACGATAACAGAGGAAAAATTAGCTATCTTAAGTGGAAAATTAGTTTCTAAAGCTAGTTAGATTTCCTTAGAAATAAGAAGGGCGGTTTTATAACCGCCCTTTTTTTTAATTAGATTTATAGCTCTCTTTACTTTCTACCCCAGGGTCCTGCAGAGTTAAAATCCATGCTTGTCTCTTCTACGTCACATCTAAATGTTTTGGTGATTGGGTCAAAGTCTAGACGCTCTAATGAGTTCCCCCACCAACGTTCTTCTTTTGGAATATCTTGGACACATTGCAGTACGTTATTGATATCAACCTGACCATCTTTGACTACAATTTTGTGTTTGGATTTGAAGTTATGGTGTAAGAGAGGATAACTACCATCTGGTGCATTCGTTGAGGTATCTACAACGTCAGTGCCTTCCCTGAAAATTGACCAGATTATTTCTTGTGAATTATTCATTTTATTCCAAGTAAAAATAATGCATGATTTTTTCTCTTCAGTATTTGATTTAAATCAATTTAACCCGACAACTAGGTATTTACTGCCCTGATGTGGGAAAATAGCATCATGGATATCGATACCCCTCTCAGAGAACTTGGACCTGTAGATAGCACTGATTTACGTGAGATGATCTTAGCTCAAGAGGCTGTTGCCTGGGAAGAAGACCAATATCGACAAGACACATATGAGGTCCATAGAACAACTAAATCAATTGTCATGATCTTTGTGGATACCGATCAGTGGCCAGATATAAAAGTGAGCAAGGAAGCTGGATGGAATCGCCTTGCTGACGTTGCCTTACCCTTAATGAATGACATCATTGAGCGCCACTATTCACCTGGGGGAACGGTCATTAGAGCGATGGCTGCTAAACTTCTTGCAGGGATGAATATTGAAACGCATTGGGATAAGCATCCATCATTTCATTGCGGACATCGCATTCATGTGCCCATCACAACCAATCCTCGCGTGAGATTCAATATCTCTGGTCAACCCTATCACTTTAAAGTTGGTGAGGCCTATGAAATCAATAATCAAAAAACGCACTCTGTAATGAATAAAGGGACCGAAGATCGTATTACTTTTATTTTCGATTATGTGCCGCTTGGGGAAATTGAAAAGCTACCTGCATCAGTTTGATTGAGTGATACCTTGGAATGTCTGGCGGTATTAAGTTCCTAATTTGTATTTTTTTTACCGATCCCTGATTGACTAATTGCTACTGGGATATTGGTTAACTTTTCTGGGGCAATGATATGTGCTCCCGATACTCCTGGTATTTTTGATAGTGCCTGCAGTTGTTCAACACAGATAGCAATGCCTTCTTTTTCAGGGTTTTTTGCATTACTTAAACGGGTGACGATATCATTAGGAATGATGACATTGGGTCTGTTTTTTCTTACCCACTGCGCATCTTCTGCTGAGCTCAAGATTGCAATTCCTACCACTACATGACAACGCCATAAAAGTTTAATCTCAGACAAGCGTTTCATATAAATACGCAGTAAATCCATATCTAGGCAGGTATGGGTGAAGACAAACTGGGCGCCTGCATCTACTTTTTCTGTTATGTTTTTTGCTGGCCAACCTGATTTTGGTCTATGGGCAGTGACCACACCACCGAGAAAAAAATTTCGTGGAGAATCAATATTCCCATCATTTTTCATGATATTGGCAATTTGAATGAGTTCGGTGGCAGTGACATCCATGATGGCTTTGGGTCTCGGTTGAAAATCATCAGGCACTTTATCTCCTCGCACAAGTGAGATGCTGGCGATACCCAGTGCCGAGCAACCCAGTAAATCACTTAAAAGTGAAATACGATTTCTATTTCTACAACTTAATTGCACGATTGGATCTATCCCAACACCCAAGAGTAGTACCCCTGCAGCTAAACTGGACATATGCACGCGTCCTGATTGATTGTCTGTGATGAGTATGGCGTCTACATAATCACGAAGAATATCTGCTTGAATCTGGATGCCATTAGAATTAGTCTCAGGCTTAAGAAAGATTTCCGATGTGATAACAAAATCCTGGGTATTAAGGGCTGTTCTAAAATTCTTCAATTTATTATTAGCTGCTTTAGGATGCTTACTTTATTTGTTGATGATGGAAAAACTAAAGGTATAAGGTTCCTTAATAATGTGCAAGCCAGAATTATAGGTTGACGGATAATTTATACTAGGCTGGAGTTTCAAGACATTCTATGATGGACTCTTAATATTAACAGAAATTGAGGATGAACCTATTTCAACTAAGTTAAATCAACAACAAGCATTTAAGCAAGCATTGTCTTATCTCAGATCTGGGGATGCAAAGATGTGCCTAACTGCATGTAATGTTGCTCTCAAGCGTTTTCCCAAAGATGTAAACTTATTGTGTCTCAGCGCCCGTGCCAATATCACACTTCGATTATTTGAGGATGCAAAAAAGAGTCTCGATGAGGCCATTCTGATTGCTCCCGATTTTATAATGGCAAGAGATACTTATGGAGATTTACTATTTATCCAAGGACAACCCGATCAAGCACTCAAGGAATACCAATACACTCTCCAGTTGGATCCTAGTCGTACTCATATAGAAGAGAAGATTGAGCGAGCCAAAGAACTGCAAATTAAACTACAGACATTACAGAAAAAGGCTCAGGAGGATCACAGCATAATCTCACAACAACGTCTGTCATTTGAGGAAGAAATGACTCAAGCACGAGAACATAAGGAATCAGGTAGGGGCAAGGAGGCGGAGGATATTTATCGTAGTATTTTAAAAAGAGACCCCAATCATGTTGAGGCGGCACGACTGCTGGCCCGAATCGCTATGGATCATGAACGTTATCATGAAGCAGAGATTTTATTGATGCGAGTTGTTAAGAATGCCCCTGATTATGCACGTGCTTGGATAGACTTAGCCAATACGCAAAACGATCAAGACAAGCACCATGAAGCCACAAAAAGCGCACATGAATTATTAAGAATTACACCAGAAAGTGCCGAATCTTATATGTTGTATGCTGGTATTATTGGCTCAGCCGGACGTCATGAAGCAGCGATCATAGCCTATGAAAAAGCGATTAAGTTATCCCCTCAGAAGGCAGGAGCATTCTCTAGTATGGCCCATCATCTGAAAACTATAGGCCGTCAAGATGAAGCCATAGCAGCTTACCGGCATAGCATTGCAATTAAACCTGATCATACTGAATCCTATTGGAGTTTAGTGAATCTTAAGACTTTCCAGTTCAAAGATGAGGAAATCGATACGATGCAAGCATTGCTGTTGAAAAAAGATTTAAGCGATGAATCACGGGTACATTTACACAATGCCTTAGGGCTTGAGTACGAATCTCGTAAGGAGTATCAAAAGTCATTTGACAACATGACAAAGTGCAATCAACTTCGACGAAAAGCAGAATCCTATGATCCCGTGGAAACAGAATCACTGCATCAGAAAATTATCACAATTTTTAATGCCGGATTCTTTGAGCAGGATGCAGCTGATGTCAGTGATGTTTCTCCAATTTTTATCGTCGGATTACCACGCTCAGGATCTACTCTTCTCGAGCAAATATTGGCCAGTCATACCCAGGTTGAAGGAACTTATGAACTGAGTGATTTATCTCGCACCATGCAGTCTGTCCGACGCCAGAACCCTCGAGGCAAGAAAAGCTTCCCAGAGAGCTTAGAGCATTTTAACCTTCAACAATGGGTTGCCATTGGTCAGGGCTACCTTGAAAGCACTCAAAAATATCGTACTGATCGAGCATTTTTTGTCGATAAAAATCCTAATAATTTTACTTTTATTGGCGCTCTTAAATTGGCTTTGCCCAATGCTAAGATTATCAACGCAAGACGCCACCCACTTGATAGCTGCTATGGGTCTTACAAACAGTTATTTGCCAGTGGTCAATCCTTTAGTTATGACTTAGTTGAATTGGGAGAGTATTACCTGCAATATCAGAATCTAATGGAATATTGGCACCAGGTGTTACCGAATTTTATCCTCGATGTTCATTATGAGAATGTGGTTAATGACTTGGAAACAGAGGTAGAACGCATTCTTGATTTTTGTGGCTTGCCGTTTGAGGAGCATTGTTTGCGTTTTCATGAAACAGAAAGAGCGGTTAAAACTGCTAGCTCAGAACAAGTCAGACAACCTCTTTATTCCAGTTCGGTTAACCTGTGGCGAAATTATGAAAACAATTTAGGTGATTTAATAGAGATCTTAAAACCACTATTAATTCAATTGCCAAAATCTGAACAGCCACTATCCCTACAAACTGAGGATTAATCATTGATTGATTATTTTTTGCTTTTTCTTTTAACTCAATGCTGGATGCTCAACATTAGAGTGTTAACTTATTCAATATATTGAATGAAAATACAAAAATCTATGTGAAAAAAAGACCTTCTGAAAATCGATTTAGCTATTGTTAAAGCTATAAAAAAGCTATATTGTATGGTGGTTCTAATACAACTTTAATAGTTGATCTAAACTTTGGGGGAAACCAATGACAGATAATAATTTGAAGTCAAATCTAAAACTAAATCCAGTCCATCTTGCTGTACTGGCAGCTCTATATCCCAGCTATCAAGCAATGGCTCAAGATCTAGCACTGGAAGAGATTGTTGTTACTGCGACAAAACGTAGTTTAAATATTCAAGATATTGCCTCAACTGTGCAAGCTATTCCAGAGGAAAGCTTGAAATTAATGGGTGCTAAATCCATGGAGGATTTTGCCCGTTTTATGCCAGGAGTTAATGTGGTCTCTGGGGTTACCAGTAGTACCGTGGTATTTCGTGGAGCCATCACCGGTTCTGGTTACATTGCTTCCTCATCAGGCTCAGTCTATTTGGATGAACTACCACTAACACAAGTAGGCTCACAGCCGAATGTGCGTTTGGTTGACATCGCACGTGTTGAAGCATTGTCTGGACCACAAGGAACTCTCTACGGTTCGGATGCACAGGCTGGAACCATGCGCATCATCACCAATAAACCGGTGATGGGAGAAACGAGTTCCGTTTTTGATGGTGAGTACAGAATGAATCCAGAAGGCGATCCTAGTTATCGCGGGTCCTTTGTCTTTAACTTTCCCCTTAAAGACAATCTTGCTTTACGGATGTCACTTTTCAATGATGAAGACGGTGGTTATATAGACAATATTTATGGACACACTGCCGATAACAGTTTCGGAGATCCATGGCCTCAAGCAGGCAAAGCCGGTGGGCATGGAACACTGGATAATGCTGCTTCTGTTGATAGCGATGTTAATTTTGCAAGGGTCAAAGGTGGCAGGGTTGCACTCAAATGGGAGATGGATGACAGCTGGTCAGCTACCGTCTCTTCAATGCATCAGGAGACCTCACAAGGATCAGGCAACTACTATGATATATATAGGGGTGATCTAAACCTTGTTTCCTTTCATGATGATTGGTACAAGGAAGATTGGCAGGCCCATGCGTTTAATGTTGAAGGCGATCTTGGTTTTGCCCAACTGGTAGCATCAGTGTCTTATCATGAAAGACAAGGAGGTGGTGTGTGGGACATTACCAATTACGCTCATTACTGGTCACACAACTATTGTTCTGATTCGTACTACACCCAAGACTATGCCCCATATTATTATGCAAACCCTGAAACCGGATACATCTCTTGGTATCCTGTCTATTGTCAGGGCACGGGCATTGATTCTGATTTTTATTCCTCATATCAAGGTAGGAGCGGTAACGATAAATTGGCTGCAGAAATTCGTCTCAGCGGCCAGAGCGATAGATTTGACTGGCTCGTGGGAATGTACTATGAAGATGCGGAAGATTGGTGGACAGCACCGTTTGCAATCCCCACCAATGGCGGCAAGGTTAAATTGGGAGAATCCACTTTTCAGTCTTCATTCGCAGCAGCTGCCTATAGATTTGCTGGAATAGACTACCCAAGTGCAACCTCGCATTGGTATTCCGAGAGTGCAACTGAGTGGGATCAAAAAGCTATATTTGGTGAATTGACTTGGCATGCGAATGATAAGATTGACGTCACTTTTGGTGCACGGAGTTTTGATCGCACCAATACCCAATGGTATATTGTCAACCACCCAGGTGGAGAAGGCGTTCAAGGGTATCCGGACTCAGCTGTTCCCGAAACACAAGCGTATCGTCTGGAACAACAAGCTTTAGGTAAAGTCGGTCTAGCTACCACAAAAGGACGTACGGGTAATGACAAGGAATTCATTCCAAAAATCAGTGTTAAATACCTGTTGAGTGACGAAAGTATGATCTATGGGTTGTACACCAAGGGTTATCGACCCGGGGGTGTTAATCGTAGTCGTGGCGACCCATTCTTTCCAAATGCTTATGGGCCTGACATGATGGAGAACAGAGAAATTGGCTACAAGTCAACTTTTGCCCAAGGCAGAGGACGTCTCAATGTCATTGCCTATGATATGGAATGGTCTGAATATCAACTGGAACAGGTTGACCCATCACAAGTGCCTTGTGATTCCAACGGCAACGCCGTAGATTTAGGATCCCCTGATGCAGATGCTGGTGTAAAAACACCCGGTGTTTGCGGACAGCCATGGCAAAACTTGGTGGCCAATACAGGTCAAGCGCACATCACAGGCGTGAACCTTGAATTGGACTACCGGGTGAATGAAAGGTTAAGCCTTGGTTTCAACGTCGAGGTCAAGGAAGCAGAGACTGATGAGGATGCAACTGGTATCGTTGAATCTGGTCTACAATTACCGTTATCAGCCGATGGCAAAGGTGCTATCTGGTTAGATTATACTTGGGAAGCCTCACAATGGGGATCAAACTATGGTTTCGCAAGATTCCAATATTCCAAACAAGGCGCTATTTGGAATAATCTAGACGGTGGAGCCGTAGCCGATAGCATGAATCCTAGACAACGCGTTCCTGGCTATGCAATTGCAGATGCTAGAATCGGATTGCAAGGTGATGATTGGGAGGTCTCATTGTTCGTCAATAACCTCTTCGATGAACGCGCCGCCTATACTTACAGTGGCGGGCAATTCTTATGGGGAATGGGTTCCTCAGCAGATGGTGTTGACCATCATCAGCTAGTTTATGTGAACCGCCCACGTGAAGTTGGTATTCGATTCACCCAATCTTGGTGATTGGATAGCAAGCTCAAGTGATAAGATAAAAAGAACCGGGCATTTGCCCGGTTTTTTTTAATCCTGATAGGGCCAGATCTCTAACCCATGGATTGCATTTCTAATATCCATCGTCAAATTAACTGATCCTACAACCATAGTGGCTTCAAAATCATAGAGAGTCACAGTTGATGGCGAAGAACCACCGGCAACAAATCGGTCTCCGATTGTGCACAGACCCCGGCCAAAACCTTGGCGAGCAATATTAGAGTCATCGATACCGGAAAATTGGATGTCTTTTTCTTGATAGGTAATAATCTTATAGGCTTGTTCTTGTCCTTGACGTGGCACATAACGAACGCAGTCGCTAGCGGTGTCATTGAATAGCACTCCATCTTTCCAAAGCTGCGGGTTGTGTGCGTAAGCAGGGAGATCGCAAACAGTTTTGATTTCATTGCTACTGGTTAAAAACAACAATCCATTGGTATGCAAGCCAGAGAGAAAAATTCCCTTGTCATCGACATGGACCATGTTAATGTGAAAATCATTGACTAATCTGGGCCCATGATTACTTTGTGGGTCAAAAGTATGACCGGTCCATTGACCGTATTCTTGTCGTAACTGAAATCCCCAGTCGAATTCTTTAGTATCCAGGTTAAAAGCCAGCAAACTATCAAAACCTGTCGATGTTAGTAGTAGGCGCCGTTCCATTCTGCATATTTCATGGGTGTGTTTTAAATAGGGATTTTTGTAAGAGTTCTGGATTGTAAAAGTCTGGTCATAGCAAAACAGTTCGTCGCTGGCTGCAATATAAATCTCATCACCATCGAACGTAATTCCTCTTAAGCCCCGATCAGCCCCTCTACCTTCAAAGTCAATGTCACTGGTATTCCAATCGACATGCTGTTGACCTTGTTGATGTTCAAAGTCAACGGTATAGATGCCACCATGGCTTTCACCTTGTTGGCTTCCTCGAACGACAGAGGTGAGGATTAATTTAGGCAGTCGACTTTTCAATGTTAAAAAATTTTTAAAGGTATCAAGGTAAACTTCAATCAGTATTTGCCTATACTACCAATAGAGTTCTAGAATGTAATGAGAATTTAAGTCTACCAAGAGGATGTGATTTGTGGCTAAAAAATTAAGTATTACTCGGCGTGATTTTATGAATGGATTTGCAATGAGTTTGACTGCCGGGACAGCTTTATCGCCTATTGAGCTTTTGGCCATGAATCAACAAATAAGTAGTTCGTCTTTGTATCCACCTGAACTCACTGGTTTAAGAGGCAGTCATCCAGGTTCATTTGAGGTGGCTCATGCCCTGGCAATGAATGGCGCAAGTTGGTCAGACCCTTCTGATCAGACTGATCATGATTATGATGTAGTCATCGTTGGTGGGGGTATTTCAGGGTTGTCGGCAGCATACCTCTACAGGCAACGCCACGGGGGAGATCCAAGAATATTGGTTTTAGATAATCATGATGATTTTGGTGGCCATGCAAAACGCAATGAATTTAATGTTGATGGCAAAAAGCTGATTTGTTATGGAGGCAGTCAGTCCATCGCTGAACCCGGAAGCTGGTCAGTGGTAGGGAAAAAGCTGCTCAAAGATGTAGGCATTCACACCCAACATTTTTATGATTATTTTGATCGTAATTACTATAAAGATCGAAAACTTGGGCGTGGCCTGTATTTCAGTCATGATCAATACGACAAAGATCACGTATCAGATAATATCTTGGGAGTTGAAATAGGAGATAACGAACAAGAGATCATTGATATTATTAATGAGTATCCGATTGCGAAAGCCTCAAAGGTTGCTCTGTTTAGATTATTGAGTGACAAGAAGAATTATCTAAAAGGCATGGGATCTAGAGAGGATAGAATAAACCTGTTAAGGCGTACGAGCTACAGCGATTTTTTAAGAAAATACGTCCATATTCAAGAAGAAGTTGTGCGACTCTATAGAGATATGTCTCGAGGTTTATGGGGCATCGGATGGGATGCACTATCAGCTTTGGATGCTTATAGATCACAAATGCCTGGAACACGGCACTTGAACCTTGGGCTAGCTGATGAAAGCTACGAGAGAGATGAGCCTTATATTTTTCATTTTCCCGATGGCAATGCAGGTGTTGCTCGCTCAATTGTCCGTAACTTAATACCCAGTGCGATTCCAGGTTCCACCATGGAAGATCTTGTCAAAGCAAGGGTTGATTACGATGGGCTTGATTTGGAAACCTTGATGGTACGTATCAGATTGAACTCAACAGCTGTTAAAGTACAACATACGCCTAGTGAAAAGGCAGTTGATGTGACCTATATTAAGAATGGGAGACCCTATCGGGTCAGAGGTGCACATGTGATCATGGCCTGCTACAACAGCATTATTCCAAACATTTGTCCCGAAGTGCCTGATGCTCAGAAAGAAGCCATCGCCTATGCTACCAAAATGCCGCTAGTCTACATCAGTGTTGCTGTTAGAAATTGGAAGGCATTTTCAAATCTTGGTTACCGCAGTTTTTATATTCCCCAGCCGA
>Ga0208641_1000035_pt1 | contig 101595 bp, 98 predicted proteins | sample ETN02SmetaG_2_FD_185789 | JGI IMG/M metagenome (GOLD analysis project Ga0208641, IMG submission 185789) | Marine microbial and viral communities from oxygen minimum zone, Eastern Pacific Ocean - ETNP2014F10-02SV253 (SPAdes) (version 2) | ecosystem: Environmental > Aquatic > Marine > Oceanic ... | reverse complement strand
GCTGATTTGATTAAAAAAGATGATGAGATAATCATCTCTGTGTCCGAACACAATTCAAACATGTTACCTTATCTCAAGTTGGCAAAAAGAGGAGCAAATATTCATATAGTTGGTTTAAAGGATGGGATAATAAGTATAGATGAAATAAAAAAAACATTAAATAATAGAACAAAAATAGTAGCTATTGGACATTGTTCAAATGTTTTAGGAAATATAAATGAAGTAGAAGAAATTGGTAGAATTATTAAAGCTCATAATAAGGATATTTTATATTTTATTGATGGGACACAGGCAGTGGCACATATACCTGTAAATGTAAAAAATATTAAAGCAGACTTCTATGCCTTTTCTAGTCATAAGATGTATGGACCAGACGGAGTCGGCGTTTTGTATATTTCGAAGGGTATGCATCATCTTTTAACTCCTACTCAAGTTGGCGGAGGTACCGTAAAGAATGTCGCTATTACCTACGGAAAGAAAAAAGACATAATCTCACCAGAATATCATCAATCATTAATTACTTTAGAGGGTGGAACGCCAAATACTTCAAATATTGTTGGATTATCGAGAGCCGTAAATTTTATACGTTCAATCGGTTTTGATAGTATCAGAAGTCACGAAGTTGAATTATTGAAATATTTGGTTGCTGAATTGAAAAAAATAGAAGAGATAGTCATTTTTGATCCAGAGGATTTTAATAAGAAAATCGGACTAGTCTCTTTTGGTTTGGAAAATTATCCTGTAAAAGAATTAGGGGATTATTTAGGAAGGCAAAAAATTTATATTCGCTATGGTTCTCACTGCGCTTTTCCTTTGGCTGAAAGATTGGGGCAGGAAAGCCTTAGAATAAGTTTTGGTATCTATTCTGATTTTGAAGATGTGGATAGAATACTTGGAGAAATAAAGTTCTTTCTTGATAAGAAAAGGGGGCTGATTAAAAATCCAAACTTAGAAACTCTCAAAAATAAAATTTATTACAAGAATGTATCTATTGTTCAATCTAATGTTCAATCTAATGTTCAATCTAATAAAGGTAACATTAATATTGATTCGATATTAAATAAAATTAAGCTATCCATCTATAATAATAAAGATACCAGTGTTGTTGTTATGGGTGGTCATTTTCTCGCTATTCCTGATCTGATAAATAATAAATTTTATCCAAGTATTAAACCGCTTTTACCTCCGAATTTACATAATTTTTTAGAAGAATTTGGAATGACCTCATTCCCTCTATTTTCTTGGAAAATAGCATGCCAAACAGTATCACAATTAAAATTACAAGGTGTTAATGCCAAACTTCTTATTGTTGCTAATGACACAACAGGCATCAATGAGTTAAGACTTTCCAATGTAAACAAAACATCAAAAACAGCAGAACAATATCGGGAAGAATTGTTGCAGATATTTGTTGGTGAGAATGAATTACCATCAGAATATTTAGATATATTAAAGAAATATAAATTGAACAAAAAAGATATTCTAAAGAATAGGAAAAACTATTATATGACAGAGACAATATTACGAGCGAATTTTAAAAAATTTATTAGTGCTAACAAAGCATACTTTGATGGAGTGATAAATTATTCTGCAGAAGACGGAGAAAATATAGATTTAGCAATAAATATTTTGGACAATCAACAAATTAAGACTTGTAATTTTGAAACATTTAATTCAAAAACAGGAGGGAGATTTTGTACTGCTGAGGTTGCTGAATTGATGGCAGAATTATTTGGGAAAGCTCCAGATGTTAATTTTGATTATTTGAACGAAAAAATTAAGAAACCTCAAATAGAAGGAAAACATAAAATTTTTGTTATGTATTCACCAACTATGTGCGACAATGCGATTACTAGAGGCGGTGAATTGTATACAAAAGTATTTTTACAAGAAAAAGGACTTGGTTCTGTTAAATTCTTTAATCTTCCACTAGGCCCAAATGCCGAAAGAGATCTAGCGATTGGTACGGAAATGATATATATATCAGACAAAGACTCACTTGAGGTTTTAAATGTCCATACAGAGCCAGATTTTGCAGATTTATGGAAGATTACTGAATATAACCTTCTTTATGACAGTAATGCTTATGTGAAAGAGATGGAAAAATTATTTGAAAAAATTGGTGTTAATAAAAAATCAGAAATTTTAGATACTTGTGTTGGTCCAGGGTTTTTTGCAACAGAATTATTACAAAAAGGCTATAATCTAAAAACTGCAGATATTAGTGAGGAAACAATAAAACCGTTTTATAATGAACTAAAAGAACTCGGAATTAACCATAAAGTCACAAAATCTTCTTGGCTAGATCTCCCTAAGCATTATAATAAAAAGTCTTTCGATATCTTGTTTAATAGGGGTAATTCATTTACATACGCTGCTGGTGGCTGGAATGAAAATATTCCAATCAATAAGAAAAAATCACTAGAAGAATTTTATAAAACACTAAAAATATATTATGATCTATTGAAACCTGGAGGATATCTGTATATTGATAAATTTAGAGATTCTGAAATACCTGACAAAAAAGTAACCGCCAGATTGGAGATCAAAGAGACAGGAGAGGAGAAAGATGTAATATTTTTAGTGGAACGAAGACCAAAAGAAAATACAAGGTTTGCTCAGTTATCGTTGCGTGATGTGAATGATAATAAAGAAAAGACTATGTTAACTGGATTGGTTTATGATTTAAGCGAAGCAGAAATGGATGAATTATTAAATAAAGTTGGCTTTAAAAAAATAGAAAAACTTAACTTGAAAGAGGAGAGACATTTTGTTGTCTGGTTGGCACAAAAATAATATGGAAAAGACTGAGCCATTAAATAATATTTTAGAAATACACAATGACCCTAGTCAAGACGAAATATGGGATTTATGTGTCAGGAATTTCCTCTATGATCAAAAAAAGTATGTAGATGAGATCGTAGCTCTATTTGAAAGATTAGGTATCACTAAAGAATCAAAAATTGCCGATGTGAGTGCTGGAGGTGGTTTCCTAGCCCTTGATTTAATTGGATTTGGATATAAAGTAGATTGTTTTGATGCTTTTGCCTCCGATTTGTTTAATGAAAATGCTAAAAAACAGGGACGAGAGACAACTTGTAAAGAAATATTGTGGAAAGATATTCCAAATATTATTACATCTGAACAGTACGATTTTATTTTTTGTCGCGGCAATTCTTTTATTTTTGCTGGAGGTGGTTGGACAGAATTGACTAATTTTGATATGAAAAAAGTTCAGACCGATTATTCTAGAGTGGCTAGGATATTTGCCGATATGCTAAAAACTGGTGGACATATGTACATTGATAAATTTAAAGATAGTGAATTAGGGCATAGAGAAAAATTAGCCACGATTAAAGTTGGTAATCAAATACAGGATTTGATGTTCTCTTCTAAAAGATCTCCAGAAACTAAAACTAGACAGGTTTTTATGCAGAGAATAGTTGGAAATGAAGTGGTAAATACCGAAACAAGAATCACGTATGATTTACTCGAGAAAGAATTAGTTGAATTTTTAAAAAATGGAGGTTTCTCTAATATTGAAAAAATAACTCCCGAAATTTCAGAAGAAAAGCATTTTGATATTTGGTTAGCCAGAAAATAAAAAGTTCTCAGTCCGACGATGGGTACAAAAAATAACCTTGTAAAGTAACGTTTATTTAAAATTTGACTCCACGGGGAATCGAACCCCGATTACCAGCTTGAGAAGCTGATGTCCTAACCGTTAGACGATGGAGCCTTGAATAGAAATATATCAATAATTTATCTTATCTGCCACTCTTCTCCCTGTCTCACCAAAAGTCTGTATTTCTTTTCAGGGTATGCCATTACCTTCTCAACAATTCTCTCCATCCTCACCGACTGCGAGCCTTTTATGAGAGTTATGTCGCCGTCGTTAAGTATTGCCGCAAGTTTTTCTCCTGCGCTTTTTGAATCATTGAACTGAAAAATTTCCTTCTTTTTCATTTTGTTCTCCATTGCACCTTGTGCAATATATTTGGCGCGTACTCCGACTGTTATCAAAATATCTGCCGAACTTGCTGTAAGCTCTCCTGCCTGAATGTGCGCTTTTACAGAATGACTTCCCAGCTCCATCATATCTCCAAGTACTGCTATTTTTCTTTTACTCGCCTTAGCTTCGCTATGGCGAGGCAGGCCATTAACCCCAGAAAGAGAATTCAAAGCTTCTTTAAGCGCCTCTGGAGAAGAGTTGTAGCTGTCGTCAATAATTATTGAATCATTTATCCCATCAACGAGCTTCATCCGCCCTGCTGGAGTCATGTGTTCTTTAAGTACCTGTCCCATAGAGACAATATTAAGCCCTTGGGCGATACCAACTGCAAGTGAGGAAAGTATCGGATAAATATGCTGTTTGCCAAGCACACCTCCTATCTCTACAGGTACACTACTTCCGCTATAATCAACTCTAAATGATATGCCCTTTGGTCTTCCGTCTTCATAAATAGTATTCTCACCAGAGGCTATGATACTTGAACCCTCTTTAAATCCGTATGTCAAAACTTTCTTCTCTCCTGCGAGCTCTTTAAGTGCAAGCGCTTTTTTGTCATCTGCATTAACTACAAAAGTCCCATTTTCCTTAAGTGCTTTTATAAGGTTGCTTTTCTCTTTTACTACTTCCTCTACTGAATTAAAAAACTCTATATGAACAGGCACATCGGGAAGATGGGTCATAACGACAACATCTGGCTTAAGCCAGTGCGACACTTTTTTTATATCCCCCGGTCTGTCCGCACCAACTTCAAGCACTAGCCACTTGGGATAATGGTTTTTCAAAATAATAAGCTTCAAGCCATCAATTATGTTTTGCGCCCATGAGAAAAAGTCACTCCACGCGTTCGGGAGTCCTAAGATAGTCAGAGGGATACCTATCTCGCTGTTAAAACTCTTTTCACTTTTGCGTACAAAGAATACAGAGGAAAGTACGGTGTAAATAGCGTCTTTTGAAGTTGTCTTCCCAATGTTTCCTGTAACCGCAACAATCTTCGGCTTGTACTTTTTTAATACAAGTCGTGCCTCTAGAGTTAGAATAAAGATTATTATATTTTTAAAAATATTTTTCATTGTGAATTACCTATCTGGTGGTATTTCGTAATAATTAATTAAAAACTTCACAGTATCTATAAATGGGTGAGTAAGCGTCTGCGATGCATAGCGCACTTCTTTGGGCTCTAAAGTATAGAGGAATATCAGATACTCTGCATCATAAGCAGGGAAGTAGCCAAAGAATGAATGTAAAAATCTGTCGTCATAATACCCGCGTTCTCCTATACGCGCAATCTGCGCTGTCCCTGTCTTTGCGGCAATACTATAGTTAGGAAGTGCTACAGTCCCTCCCAGAAGCGCATCATCAACAACATTAACAAGCATCCGCGTTATCTCTTCCGCACTCTCCTGCTTCAACACCCTTTCTCCGTCATTAAACGATACATTCTTTGAAAGTCCTGATGTGTACTTTATCTTTTTTGCAATGTGCGGAGTAATAAGCGTCCCGCCGTTTGCAAGTACTGAAAGCGCCCTTATCATTGCTATCGGAGTCATCGCAATCCCCTGTCCAAAAGAAGCTGTAGCGTATTCGAGGTCGCGGGGCGAGTTTAAGTTATCGACGAGTCCCGCGCTTTCATTAGGGAGGTCAATCCCTGTCTCATCTGCAACACCGTAGGATAGCATATAGTCAGCAAATACTCTGTTGCCCATTCTACTTGTAACAAATGCAACTCCGGTATTGAGTGATTGGTTGAGTACCTCCTGCATTGATACTCGCCCACGACCTTTGCCGTCAAAGTTTGAAATCGTGTAGTCGCTTAGCTCAATCTTACCTGCATCATAATATGTAGTTGTCGCTGTCACTGCTCCTGCATCAATCCCAGCTGCCATTGTGAGCGGTTTTATGATAGAACCCATCTCATACACATTTTCAACAATAGGATTTAAAAATATTGACGCGTCTTCTTGGTCTTGAAAATTATTAACATCAAATGAAGGATTCACACCTATCGCTCGTATCTCTCCGTTTCTGGGGTCTATTATCACTCCAGCAGAAAGCTTTGAGTTCCAGTCAGTGCTTATCTCTTGAAGTTTTTTTTCAAGAAATAGCTGTACGGACGGCTCTATAGAAGTGACTACATCACCGGAGCGATTGCCACTTTTAAACACTGTGCTGTTTATGTTTGCAAAGATTTCCGCAAAAAAATTAACATACATACTATCCCCGCCCCTTTCAAGCAAGTCATTATAATATCTTTCAAGCCCGTATCTTCCAGAGAATTCATCTCCAATATAGCCGACAAAACCGAGAGTCTGTGATGCCAAAGTTTTCCCTGGGTAGAACCTCCATCGGTCTTTATAAATATCAACTCCATCAATGTCTAACTCTTCAATAATATGTGCTGTATCAGAGTCTATGTGTTTTGCGATTTCTTCGTATGTGTCACTCTTTTTTCCTGCACGCAGGAAAAAAGTATCCTCGTCTATTTCAATTAAACCTGAAAGCTTTTCATATGCGGTTTTAGCATCAACGAGTATTTTTGGATTTATAACAACTATAAATCCTGACTTAAGTGTTGCTCCAGAGACTAAGCGTCCGTCTTTGTCCTTGAGATATACAGATCCCCTATTGTAGAGACTTTGGTTCGGACGAGTGTATTGTCTGTCTGCTTCATCGCTAAACTCTCCCCCGTGCATTACTTGTATAAAATAAAGCCGTCCAAAAAGAACGAGTGCTATAAAGAATATTATTCTAGAGATTATGCGAATTCTTGTCAAAAATTCTGGTTTCATCTATATACTATATCCTATATCCTATATCCTAGGTAGGTTCTAATTTCCAAGATTTAAAGCAGTGCCTTTTCTGGCAAGCGATTTTTTTGCTACAAATTTTTTCTCTTTCAATATTTTAAATCCAGCAGATTTTGCAAATTCAATGTCAATGGCTTCTTTGTGCGCTATATATCTGGTTTCAAGCTCACTTATAGTTGAGCTTACAGCGGCGACATCGCTGTTAATCTCTTCTCTTACTATTACATTGACTATTGATTTGCTTATGAAATATAAGTACAGGCCGAACAATATGAGAATTATAAAGACAAGCACTACAAATGCCCTTTTTTCAAACTTATTTATTTGTACTGCTTGTGTTCTCATTTAATTATTTTAATTTTTCTGAAATACTCTTAGTTTTGCGCTTCGCGAACGTGGATTGTCTTTTACCTCCTCCGCGCTTGGTGTAATCGGCTTTTTAGTAATTACCTTTCCCACGCCATCTTGTTTCTTGCTATTAAAAAATTGTTTTACGGCCCTATCTTCAATACTGTGGAATGATATGACTGCCATCCTACCATCCTCATTTAATGCTTCAATTCCCTTCACAAGACCTTCTTTTAGAGCTTTTATTTCATCATTTACGGTGATACGGAGGGCTTGAAATGTCTTTGTAGCAAAATGAATTTTCTTGTGTTTGTACCAGTTTGGAACCGCTTTCTCTATCGCTCCCACCAAATCCTGTGTTGTCTCAAATGGCTTTTCCTTCCTCATCTCCACAATCTTCCTTGCGATCTGTCTGGAGAACTTTTCCTCGCCATATCCGTAGATGACATCTGCAATGTTCTCTTCTTCCCAGTTGTTGACGATTTCTTTTGCAGTTAAATCTTCTTCAGTCGGATTTTTCTTTAATGTCATTAAAAGTGGTTCATTTCTCTGAAAGCTAAATCCTCTGCCCGACTCGTCCATCTGGTCAGAACTAAAACCGAGATCAAGTAATACTGCATCAACTTTTTCTATATTTTCTTTTTTAAGAACTTCGTCTAAATTTCTGAAATTATTTCGCTCTAAAACTTTCTTGCATTTTTCATTTTCAAGAATCTTGCTCGCCTCATCAAGTGCATCTTGGTCAAGGTCTATCCCGATAAGTGTTCCTTTTTCTCCGATTAATTTACAGAACTCTTTCGCATGCCCGCCTGTATTTATAGTTGCGTCAATTACTGTATCTCCTTCCTTTAAAGTAAAATTCTCTATTACTTCTTTTAAAAGAACTGGGATATGCATATTAGAGGATTCCTATTTCGCCCAATTTTTCTGCCATATCATCCGCCTGTCTTTCAATTCTCTCCTTATATTCTCTCCATTTCTTCTCGTCCCAGATTTCAACCCTTGTCTGTACTCCTGCCAATATCACTTTGTCTTTAAGAGACGCAAAGTCTCTCAAGAAGTCTGGTATAAGAATCCTTCCTAGGGAGTCAGTTGCTGTCTCTACGGCTCCGGAGAGAATGAATCTGTTAAACCCTCTTGTGTCAGCCTTGCCCACCCCAAGCTCTGCGAGCTTTGCTGAAATCTTTTTCCATTCACTAATTGGATATACAAACAAACAATTATCTAGTCCCCTTGTTAAGACAACTTTCTTTCCAAGTTCCTTGCGAAACTTTGACGGAAGTGAGAGTCGTTTCTTGGGATCTATTATGTGTTTATATTCTCCGATTAGCATGCGTAGCAAATTATTATGTAGCAGTATAATTTGCTAACCCAGAGGACATAGAGTATGGCGGGCCTATATCCTCTGAATTTCCACTTCATACCACTACGGTATAAGTATATAACACTTCATACCACTACACCAAAACACTTATCCACAGGAAAATTGGGGTGAATAAAAAGCTTCCCTTTTATCCATAATCTGCTATTATCCACTTAGTTTAGATCGTTAACATAAATTTGGAGGAGAGATTTATGATTATTAAATATGCTATTGAATATTACGATTCGAAACCAAATCGTATACGCCTATTCGTAGACATACCATTGCGAGAACACGCAAAACAAGATGATACATCTTGTTATGAAGACCCTGATGTTAGTGATTGTTTTGATGATGATGATGACGACGAGGATGAATTTATTCAAAGTACTCATTGTGATAATTGCGGAGATGTAGGTGATGGATACGGTGATGAAGATTGCGACAAATACAAATCATTTGAAAGTGAGCTCCGACATATTTGTGGTATGGAAAATCTAATGAATATCAAGCGCTATGAAATAAATTTCGTTAAAGGAGAAAGATTTAAACTAGAAGCAGTTGTAAACGATATAATGATTATTTTACTACAAAGATTTTGTGAAGGAGACGGAGAAGCTAAGGAAATAGAACTTCCTGTAATACTTAATAAAGACGGTGAGAAGAGTAAAAAGAAATATGTTAGAAAGAAAAGATTAAAATCAATAATCTTGTACGAGAATAAGGTAACAAAAAAGAAAACGAAGAGGAAGACAGAAGTCAAAAAATAGAATTAGTTTTACAAAAAGCACCCAGTTTTATCGGGTGCTTTTTTTATTTTGTTACTTCTTCAAGTCTCTTCTCAAGGAATCCTTTATCAAGCACACTCAAAAACCATCCTGCTTTAGGTCCGCTTTCTTTGCCAAGAAACGAAAGATAAATTGCACTGAAAAGTTCTTTTGGCTCAATATCCGACTCTTTTCTTATTTCATGTATTTTACTGTGTAGCTCTTGCCCATCAAGGTTTCTCTCTGACTTTACATATTCAAGAACTTTGCCAAGTACTTGCTTTTGCTCATTTGATAAATTACTTGCTTCTTTAGGTATAGAGTCTTCTTGAAGTTCGTATTTATAATTTTCCGGTGCATATACCTTAAGCCAATTGTTTGCATATTCAACTCTTAATTTAATTTCCTTTTTATCGCTCCCCGTAAGAGGTTCTCCTTTTATCTTCTCAACTTCTTCTTCAATATTCATATGTGGCATTTGCGCAAGAAATGCAATCTGAGAGAAGCGCGGAAGAAATCTATTTTTTATATTTTTTCTTTCAGCCGGAGAATGGATAAGTGAAAACAGTCTCGCGCCATCATCTTCCACATTTTCAAAATATTTCTCTGCAAGCCTGTCCAGTGTGTCGTAGAGGATTGGAATAGTGTCTCCATCAGGCTCAAAATTAATTGCCTGCTTGTAATCTTTGCCAATCAGGGCAAGGCGAAATAACTCTAAAGGCAAAAGGTCTGATATCTCTTTTGCAGATGATCCTTTACCCTTTGAAGATGACATTTTCTCCCCTCCGACAAGGAAAAACTCATATGGGATATCAAAAGGAGGGCTGTAATCAAGTATTTCTTTTGAGATATGATTTGCGATGTCTCTGGGCCCTCCTTTTGTAGAATGGTCTTTCCCGCTTCCTTCTATATCAACATCAAGAACTTTGAATTTAACAGCCCACTCAACCTTCCATGGAAGCTTTGCATTGCCGTCAAATGGGGAAATTTTGCCCTTATGACCACAACCCTCTGCCCACTCTACATATTTTGGGTCACATACATATTCAACTTCTTTTCCGTCAAAAGAAATGGCTTTAGTAGTTCCTATCTTCCCACAACCTTCACATACCACTGATAAAGGAAGCCAATCATCTGGTTTAACTGATCCTGATATCTCTTTATAAATTTTTCTTATCTCTTGCGCATGATTAAGAACCGTCTTAATCGCATCATTCATTTTCCCTGATTTATATAACTCACTTGCTCTGTAATACTCCGGAGAAAAACCGGACTTTTTTATTACATCAATAAATTCACCTGCAAAATATTCTGCAAAATTCTTCGCTTTACCCTCCGGTGAAGGTACTGAGTAGAGAGGCTGACCCATGTATTTTTCGAATTCTTTCTTGTCTAAATTAGCTGGTATATCATCCATTGGATCAAAGTCGTTAATTTCATAGAGAAATTTATTTTTAATTCCGTTTTCAGAAAGTATTTCCGACACTATTCCGTGAACTGCGACACCACGCATTGAGCCAACATGGATTCTTCCAGATGCCGTTTTTTCATCTCTTATGATAAGAGTTTTACCAGATTTGATCCGCTCCTCCAGATCAATCTTAATTTGATTAGTTATTTTGTCTCCCCAAAACATAAGCTTCAGATTATAGTATCACAATTGACTAATTTAATAAATCATAGTAATCTGTCCTTGGAATAAAATTTAGTTTTTTATAACTATATATGGGAGGAAAAGATGAATATTCCAAAAACACTGTACTGGTTTGTATTCTTATGTATTTTCCTGGGCGCTTTATATTTAACAATCACGGGAAATCAATCTATTGGATTTACTATATTTTTTGTACTTGGAATGTTGCATGCAATTGTATTTTACATAGCAGAAAAAGATTTTCTGGGGATTCGTTCGAAAGTTAGAGAAATAATTTTCTGGATTTCAGGAGGAATCCATGCGGTGTGGGAAGATAAATTAATAATACCGTTTGCGTTTATTGCTATTATATCTGTTTTTTTTATAATTCTTTTATTTTTATTTTGGGGACTAAAAAAATTGTTCTGCGAACCAAGAGCTGTTTTTAAAGCCCTTCAACGATTATAAATCGTTGAAGGGCTTTTTATTATATATTTTTTAGAATCTTAAAGCCTTCTTCGAGTGTCTTTATAAGGTCGCGATTATAAATCGTAGCCGCTGGGTGATAGAGCGGAACGATTTTTAGACCACCCGAATCAAACGATTTGCCATGCATTAAGCTTATTGTCTTGAGCTCTCTTTCAAGTCCGAACTTTTTCATAATATATTCCATTGAGTATCGCCCGAGTGTTGCGATAACTTTTGGTTCAATAATTTTAATCTGCCTGTCCAAAAACGGACCATAAATCTCTATCTCCTCTGGAAGCGGGTCTCTGTTGTTCTGCGGTCTGTCTTTAACTATGTTTGTTATATATACATTTTCACGGGGCACTTTAATTGATGCGAGCAAGTCGTCCAAAATCTTCCCCGCCGCTCCACAAAACGGCCTGCCAGTTTTTGCTTCGTTCCTCCCCGGCGCCTCGCCTATAAACATAATGTCCGCATCGTGATTCCCTTCACCTATCACAGGGAAAAATCCATTTTCTGTTCTATACTGATACAGAGGCGAATTTTTTAATTCAAACACTTCGTCTCTGATTTTCTTCATTTGCTCTGTTTTCGTCATGTTATTAATGGCACAAATTCAAATCTTTCAAACTTTTTTACATCTGCGCCACCTTCTGTTTTCTTTACCTGCCACAGATTATCATAAACAGGGATTACCATTGTTCCACCGACTTTCAGTTGTTCCATAAGCTTCTTTGGTAAATCTTCTGCCGCGGCAGAAACTAAAATCTTATCAAACGGCGCTTCTCCTCCAAGTTCGATTTCCTTTCCTGCTTTTAGTATTTGGGCATTCTTGAAATCATATTTCTTGAGATTATTGTTTCCAAGCTTTACTAACTCCGGAATAATTTCAACACCCGTGACTGCCCCACTCTCGCCTACAAGATGCGCCAGAAGCGCCGTCGTCCATCCAGAGCCAGAACCGACATCAAGAATCTTCTCTCCTTTCTGCGGATTCAAAAGCTCAAGCATGAATGCAACGGTCGTCGGCTGTGAAATAGTCTGTTCTGTGCTTCCAAGTGGAAGAGGATAATCCTCATATGCTTCTTCCACATAATCCTCTGGTACAAAATCCTTTCTATCTATCGCTGTAAAAGCGTCTTTTAGTTCATTACTCTGAAGCATTCTTGTACCCTTCTCAAGATGTTCAATTAGTTCTTTTTTAGTAAACATAATTTAGAATGCATTATATCATAAAAAATGCCACCCATTTCTTTACGAAATGGGTGGCTAATGTATTGCAAGTATCAACATGCTTCAGCGTCCTCTCTTTTCTTTGCATTCCGATAATTTATTCCAAGAACTATAAGGCCTATGATTGATATTATGACGACAATTGCAGTATATTCGGTAGTCCAAAAGAAAGTATTGTCAATTAAATCACCTTCAATTAATGTCTTTTGGTAAAATTCTGGCATTTCTGGCACTCGTTTCATTTCTAATCCTCCAAATAAATTTTAAGGAATTAAATTTCTGTATGAAGAGTATCAAAAGATGATTAATTGTCAAGGACTGTTTCTATTTTTATCTTACTTACCTTGTCTGGGAATGAACGCTTCCAGAATGGTCGTAGAACCACCTCCGCCTGCCCTATACTTGGATAGCCAGAGAGAACTGTAGGGAGTGCAGCTTTTGCTCTTGAAGACAAGTCATTTTTTAATTTCTCTTCGTCAAATGTCCATACTATGTGAGCATTCCCACCTACACTAAACTCAAACTCTTCATCTTCCCAGGGGCGTGCTTCTTCTTTATCAATTGCAGTGACTGTTAAAGTTGAGATATCCGCAATTGAAACTGCACCTTCATCAAACGCGACGAGAGTGTTTTCTGCAATATGGCTCGCAAATTTTTCTTTGTTAAAGAGTACTCCATAGAGTATCGCTTTTTCTATTATTTCAACTTCATCACCTGCTTCAGCCTGAGATTGTGATTCAAATTCAACAAACACTCCATCTTCAAAAAGATAAAATTCATCAGGGCTTTGCGAGAACGCTTCGTTTAAGAGTTGTTCTTTCAAATCTGTATGGATTTCACTCTTTGCCTTTTCAACATCAACCGGATCTGCCGTTAATTTTTCTCCTATAAATCCTCCTGTCATTGGTGTCTTTGAACGAGCATAAAAACTATCAAAGCGTGGGGAACCTTTGAATCCTGGAACTGTAAAGTCCGTCAAACCAATGTTGAATTTATCTCCAGCTTCATCCGCGTATACAGTTACTTCAAGAGAACCTGGTACTTTCTCTCCATCTTCAGTTTTCTGCCCTGGGACAACTACTGATCTGTTTATTCTGTATACCAGTCCTTCTGGTGTTTCAAAACGAGTGTTTTTTATAAGTCGCTGACTTGAGGTATTAAAATCATTGAAAATGACAAGTCTACCAGATGCTTTTTCTTCAATTTCTTCTCTCCCTGCTGCTTCAATTTTTTTGGAATCAGTTTTCTCTATCGTCATAATCTCATAAGCAAGTTCTCCTGCTACACCATCAAGTGCAGCAACAAATTGCGCATCAACAAGTGTTTTATTTTGTTTTGGAGTAATGCTAACTTTCGCGCCAGCAAAAAGAAGTGAAAACGCAAGTACAAGTACTATAATTACGACGCCTGCAACAAACCAAAGTGCAAAGCGTGATGAGCGTGGTTTTCTTATATTATCGTCGTATCCTGTATCATATTCAAAATCATCCTCTGTTTTTTGAATAGGTTTATGAGCTCTACTGCGCGAGTTTTGAACGTCTCTTATTGTTCTTTTTTTGGACGGAACTATGTCCTGAAATGCATTTTTTGCCATATTTACTATGATCATATCATACCATATAAATACTAAATATCTGCAATCTTGTGGAAAAACAATGCTTCAAGAGCAAGAAATGGATCGCATCTGGATTCTCCTATAGTGACACAATATTTTAGCAATTGTTTTTCACTAAGAGTAATTACGGTAAATGGCCTCTCCGCAAGAGTGTAACCTACAAATTCCTCATTCTTTATTGCATCGTTAAACCATTTTCCTATATCTTCATCTACGGTTAAAAACACCATACTAGGGAGTGACAATCCTTCAGAGAGATCCGTTAGCGTTTCTCTAAACGAAGAAAGCCAACGTTTTTGGGCATCAATAAGCACTGTATTTATTTTTGTCGATTCACTGCTACCAAACTTACCTTCAAGGGAAATTCGTATGAGAGAATTTGCTTCCTCTGGGACTGTATTTAAGGCAGATGCTACCTCTCTTGTAAGAAAATTCCTACCAAGAGGAAATGATGCTGTACTGTAAAGAGTTTCATTACGAATTAAAGAAATATTAGTAACTTCTCCTCTTATGTCCATAAGGATAAAATTCTTTTCCACGTTGAATATATCACGCACAACAGAGAATGAAACCAGCGCAAAAGAATGAAAAGATATATCATCTGTGTAAAAAACCTCACTAAGTATTTTGTTTATGTTTTTGTATACATCGCCCGAGATTTTGCTCAGAAATAATGATAGTTCAACGCTTTTAGTTTTTTTGTCGTATGGATTATTTGTCGGATATCCGTTGAGCCTTATTTGGACAATATTTTTTTCAATGAGTTTTGGTTTTTTTGTCTCTTCATCAGTCCCCTCTGTCATAGAGTTTTTCCGGAACTCTTCATTAACTTTGATAACTGCTTCTTTTATTTCCTTTTCTGACACATCAAATGCTTTTTCTTTTTTAAATTTAATTAGATCCGCTTGTGATTTGTACCATGGAGATGAAAAAATGCATAAAACTTTACTTATATCTTTTACTTTGATGCCTTTTTTTGTGAGATTTGGTATCCCTTTTTGTATAATCTCAAGCGAGGCATTTTGAAAGGAGGTCAACATTGATTTCATAAATAAATCAGAATAAACATTCTCTTTGTATGCGATAGGAACGCGCGTGGAATATAGAACTATTGGGATATTATCCTCGGCAGATATAGTAGCCAAAGCGACGCCGACGCTCCCGCTTCCTACATCAAAAATAACAAAAGGAGATTGTTTTGTCTTGGACATATTCTATATTATATTCAAACTGTGCACACTGCGCAACGAAATTATTCTAATACCGCTTTTATTCTACGAACGCCTGCTGAGACTGACTCCTGCTTTTTGATTTTAAATTCTCCAAGTTCTGAAGTATTTTTTACATGCGGACCCCCGCAGGGCTCTACGCTGTACTTTTCTTCTTTATTGCCTATTGTATATATAATTCTTCCGTCTGTTTCTTCAGATGTAACAACGAGTCCTTCTTTTATTTTTTGATTCACTGTGTCTTCTACTTTTTGCCTCTCTTCATCAGTTAATTTCTCACTCCAAGAAAAATCAAATCGTAATCTCTCTCCCGTAATGTTGCTCCCTTTTTGTACTACAGAATTCCCTAAAACATCCTTAAGTGCTTGAAGTAATAAATGAGTTGCCGTATGGTACTTTGTGGACTGCTCACCAGTGTCAGCAAGTCCTCCCTTGAACTTCTGTTCCGCGCCAGCGCGTGAAAGCTCCTGGTGCTTTTTCATTTTATCTCTAAATCCTTTTTCATCAACTGTGAGATTTTTCTCTAGAGCTAACTCTAGAGTTAATTCAAGAGGAAAACCGTGTGTTGTAAAAAGTATAAATGCATCATCTCCTGAAATATTTCCTTTATTAATTAATTTATCAAACTCTCTTAATCCTTTCTCAAGGGTTCTCCTAAATTTTTCTTCTTCTTTGTTTATCTCTTCGTTTCCTGAAGCCAATTCACTTAATTTAATACCAAGTTTATCTGCATACCTGACAGCACGTCTTATAAGCCGACGCAAGACATATCCTTGCTCGGTATTTGAAGGAGTAACTCCGTCTGCGATTATATGTTCTCCAGCGCGAATATGGTCTGCGATTATCCTAAATGCTTTTTTATTTTTATCATATGACTTACTGCTTGCCTTTTCTATTTTTTTTATGCCAGCTGAAAATACATCAATATTAAAAATATCACTATCGTCGTTTGATGCTGCTGTGATTCTCTCAAGTCCGCCTCCAAAATCAACATTTTTAGCTGGCAAATGAGCAAAACTGCCGTCCTCTTTTTTTATGTACTCCATAAATACCGCGTTGCCTATTTCTACAAACCTTCCACACTCACAATTTGGGTGACATTCTTTACCAAAGCTTTTATCATGCATAGTAGCAAAATCGTAAAACACTTCTGTGTCAGGCCCTCCAGGCTCGCCAATTGGCATATTCTCTGGCGAGCCGGAGCGACTCCACCAATTATATTTTGCACCGTAATATGAGATTCTTTCGCTCCCCCCAAGTAATTTCTTCCAAATATCAAAGCTTTCAGTATCTTTAGGGATTCCAGCCTTCTCGTCTCCATCAAATACAGTTATATATAATTTATTAGAGTCAAGACCAATTTCATCAGTTAAAAACTCATACAACCACGGAAGTTGCTCTTCTTTAAAATAATCCCCAAAAGAGAAGTTGCCGAGCATCTCAAAAAATGTAGTGTGTCTATTATCCCCCACTTCTTCAATATCTTCTGCTCTGAAGCACCTTTGTGAATCAACTAAACGAACGCCTTTAGGATGCTTCTCCCCGAGAAAATAAGATATCAAAGGTTGCATACCAGAGCTTGTAAATAAAGTCGTAGAGTCCTCTTTAGGCAAGAGAGATGCTGACTCAATCAGAACATGTTCGCGTTTTTCAAAAAAATCCAAGTACTTTTTTCTAACTTCATCAAGGGTCATAAGTAGCTTGATTATATCACAAGTGATTTGGCAAAGCTTTTTTCTTTATTTTTATTAAATGGCCCAATAAGCGCTAAGTTGCTCTTATTAGTTTTAAATATATTTCCTGCGACTCTTTTAATGTCAGACGCCGTCACTTTTTGTATCTCTTTAGCATACTCCTGCGGTGTCTTTAGCTTCTTTCCAAGTGCTTCCTCAAGACCATAGAACTGCGCACGCGCACTTGATGTCTCAAGTCCTGCATATAGATTTCCTGTAAAATAATTTTTCACTTTTTTCAATTCTTTTTCAGAAACAGGAACATTTTTAATCAATCGTACTTCATCTAGAATAGCGTGAAGTATTTCAGATACTCTTTTGTTATCAACGCCTGTATATATTGCCATATAACCATGGTCAGTAAACACATCCATATCAGATTTTATATAATATCCTGCACCAAGCTGGTCACGAATACGGTGAAATAATCTTGAACTCATACCCGCACCCAAAACTCCCACAAGTACGGAAAGTGCAGCATTGTCTTTATGATTTGCGTCATATGCTCTAAAACCTAATATAAGATGTGTCTGACTTGTTTTTTTAGTTTTAATAAGTATATTATTTTTTCTCTGCGTATCTTTAGTTTTTTTCTTTTTCGGCTGTTTTGATTTTGAAATATTCTTGAATTTATCTTTTATTTTATTCATAACTTCACTCTGTTTGTATTTCCCTGCTACTACAACAACAGTAGATGATGCGACATAATTTTTCTTTCTATAGTCAATAAAATCTTTCCGTTTAATTTTCTTTATATTTCCACGATTTCCAATTATAGGCCATCCTGCTGGCTGATTGCCATACAAAAGATCTGTTAGTAAATCCCACACTTCACGCTTTGGGTCATCTTCATACATTTCAATTTCTCCAATAACTACTCCACGTTCTTTTTCTATCTCTTCAGCGGGCAATGTTGCATTCAAATAAATATCAGACACTACATCCAGTGCGTTCTTAAAATGTCGCGCTTCCGTTTGTGCGTAGTATCCAGTATATTCCTGCCCAGTAAATGCATTGTACTGCGCGCCAAGTCCATCAAGCTCTTCTGAGATTGCTCTTGAGTTTGGTCTTTTTTCTGTTCCCTTAAACATTAAATGCTCAAGAAAATGCGAAATGCCGTTTATATTTTTTGTCTCATGTTTTGAACCAGTTTTCGTAAGTACTAAAACAGTTGTGGTTAAACTCTTTGGCATTGGGACCATTATAATCTTTAGTCCATTTGCAAGTGTCTTAATTTTCTTCATTATTTTATTCCGACGATTTTGTAATTCATCTTGCCGTTGGGAGTCGTGAATGTGAATGTGTCACCCTTTTTCTTATCCATCATCGCCTCGCCAAGTGGTGAGAGATGTGATATTTTCCTATCCTGCATATCTGCCTCCTCTGAGCCGACGATGCTGTACTTTCGTACTTCCTTCTCACCTTCTTTTTGAATTGCCACTTCAGAGCCTAAACTTACAGAATCATTTTTCTTATGGTCAACGATTTTGGCGGTTTTTAGTATTGAATCAAGCTTGTTTATCCTGTCTTCTGTCGCGGCTTGAAGCTCGCGAGCTTCATGGTACTCTGCGTTCTCGGAGATGTCGCCAAGTGAACGAGCATACTCAAGATTTTCCGCAATCTCTTTTCTGCGTGTTGTTTTAAGAAAATCAAGCTCCTCCTGAAGCTCGTCAAATTTCTCTTTAGTTAAAAATTCATTTTGGTCGGTCATTGTAGTTAATTTGTTTTATGTATTTTATATCATACAAAAAAAGAGTCAAGTGTTTACTCTAAATACTCTGGAGTGTTAATTGCCATCCATTCAAAAAGCTCTCTTATTACAAAAAGCGCGCCTCTGGTATTTCCTTGTCTTCCTTTCTCCATTATAACAGCGAACGCATACTTTGGATTCTCATATGGGAAAAACCCTATAACAAGAGAGTTAACGAAAGTTTTTGTAGTCCCAAGTTGTGCAGTTCCTGTCTTTGCTGCAACTTTAACCTCTGGTATGTTAAGTCCGCTTCCAGTCCCTTCTGTCACCGAAAGTCGCATTCCTTCTCTTGCGACTTTAAAGTGCTTTTTGCGTATAGATACTCTTTTTGAATTAATGCCATTATCTAGTAGTAAAGTAGGTGTTAAGAGTCTACCGTCATTTGCAATTGCAGAAACCGCACGCACTGCCTGAAGCGCAGTCACTTGAAACCCGTACTGCCCAATTGAAGTATGGTATGTGTCTCCTATCCTCCATATATCGCCGTCAAAGTTTTCCGCTTTCCATTTTGGATTTGGAATCACTCCTTCTTCTTCCGAAAGTGTGTACTTTGGATAAATACCTGTCTTACCACCAAAGCCGAACATTCTCATATACTTTTCAATATTTTCAATTCCCAAACCCTTTTGTTCTTCATAACCTCCTCCCACTTCATAAAAATAAACATTAGACGAGACCGCAATCGCCTCCCTCATATTTATAAGTCCGTGCGCTTTCCAGTCAACAAATACTGATTCTTTATCTTCAAAATATGGATTGGGTATAGATATAGAACCGGTACTTAGGATCTGCGTCTCAGGGGCAATAAGTTTTTCATTAAGAGCAGCAATTGCCAAGTAAGGTTTGACCGTTGAGCCAGGGGTATAGAGTCCTGAAACCACCCTGTTTAAGAATGGTTTGTTCTTGTTATTCATATAAAGATTTATCATATCTCTCGGTGCGCCGTCAGAGAGCACCTGTGAGTCATACTCCGGATAATTTGCCATAGACAAGATCTCGCCAGTATTTATATCCATAATTACACCTGCACCGCCTGAAAATGGAGCATTAAGCGCGGTATCTTTTATAAACTCATAAAATTTACTCTGCACGATGGCATCAATTGATAGCATTATGTTTTCTCCATTTTGAGGAAGTAAAGTCGTACTTTCCGACTGCACTTGCATAAGAGCGTCCGTCTCTATAATTTTCAATCCTGATTGCCCTTTCAAAATTTCATCATATATTTTTTCAACCCCAGCTTCTGCGACAAACTCTTCTCTGTAATACACATCAAAATTGTCTTTCAGCGGATACCCAACATATCCAAGCGTGTGTGATAATCCGTCCATGTTAATATATTTTCTTCTAGAGAAGTCATCTCCGCCAGCTGGCGGATCCTCTTTCATGTTCCATACAAGCTCTGTACCATTCCTATCATAAACAACGCCTCTGTCGGCAAAAATAATAGAGTTCTGAAGTCTATTATTCTCGCTTATGGATGCATATGTTTCACCACTTTCTATCTGCAGACTCCAAATCCTCCAGCCGAACAAAATCCCTATAACTAAAAACGATACTCCAACAACAATTATTGCACCTTTTGATATTGGCCTTTCAATGCGCCCTTCAAACTGATCAATATTGAACTCAGGCAGATTAGTGGAATCAATAAAAATCTCATCTGGTTCTATCTCACGATTTTTGTAGCTTTTCTTTTTTAATATTTTTTTTACTTTTCTAAACATTGTAAAATATGAGTCTTTTCTTCAGAAAATACGCTCCGATGAAAAGTAATGTGAATAAACTTACGAATATAAACTGAAAATTAAAAAATTCTGTGACAGAAGCACTGTATAGAAAGTCTCCAAACAATCCCCAAAACAAGATTTCATATGCATTGAAGTATGCCAAAAATGCAATCGCTGCAATTACCGTAAACCACCACGGTAAAAATAGTAAACTCCCAAACATCAAAACATTAAAAATTATTCTTAGATACAACATAAAATATAATAACTATCTATTTGTTATAACCTGCACCCATTTTATATCATTTATATTAACCGGATTTTTGAAAAGTGCGGTCAAGAACGGGTCAGAGGGGTCTACATCAATCTCCTCCACAACTGCAAAAACCTTCAAACTTACGTCAGGCATTGTAACTATGTCTCCTTCTTCGATACCGATACCTCTTGGAAGTTTTACTATGAAGTTGCCTCCCCCTATTCCTTCTGCATTTGCAGATATACTCTCCAGTCCTACTCCAACTTGTGTTACCTCCCCAGGAGATGAAAATAATCTTACTAATGATGTCTTCTTGTAAATTTCATCAATCTTACCTATAAATATATCCCCAGCAATATATACATAATTGTCTTTCCTTACACCCGACCCACTCCCTACATCTATAATAAGTGTGTCATACATTGATGCTGATGGACGTGCAAGTACTACACCTAAAACAGAATCCTCGGTATCAGGAATTTGTCTGTCAAACAATTCCTTGAGACGAATATTTTCTTCTTTAAATAAATCAAGTGAGAGCAACACAAGATCGTTTGATTCAATTTGTGCTTTAAGGTCATTATTCGCTTCTATAAGCGCTTTTTTTGAGCGTAAAAGTCCTGCTGAATTTACAATTTTTGAAACTGCAAAGTTTTTAGACTTCCAAAACGGAGCGGATACGAAATTAGATACACCAGACAAAGATTTTGGAAATACTATCTGAACAAGAGCAAGTATGAGGGCAACAAGTAAAACACCTACAAATGCTTTGGTAAACAGATGCTTTCCTTTTTCTTTATGATGTAGGAGATAATTGCTCATCATCGCTTTCTAAAAGAATTTCATCATATGCGTCAATGTCTTCAAGTATTATTCCTGTACCTCTTACAACTGCACTCATCGGGTCATCAGCAATATACACTGGAAGCTTGAGTGTATCGTGAAGAAGCTCTGGCATTCCATTTATAAGCGCGCCTCCGCCGACTACATATGCACCTCTTTGCATAACATCAGAGAGCACTTCAGGGGGTGTTGTCTCAAGAACTTCTCTTGTTGCATCAATAATATGGTCAACGGAGTTTGAAATGGCCTCTCTTATGTCAGAGTCAGTAATTACGACCTCTCGAGGAAGCCCTGTCACCAAGTCCCTTCCTCTGACTACTGACTCAATGGGCATCTCTCCTGCAAGTACTGCGCAAGCTGCAATCTTCAAATCCTCGGCTGTTTTCTCGCCTATCAAAATCTTAAATTCGCTTCTAATATAAGAAATGATGTCCGAGTCAAACTTATCTCCCGCAATCCTCACATTCTTTGAACGCACAATACCGTTAAGCGAAACAACAGCAATATCAGATGTCCCTCCTCCTATGTCAATTATCATATTGCCGATTGGTTCTGTTACTGGAAGTCGTATGCCGATAGTTGCAGCCATCGGCTCTTCCACTATATGTACTTCACGCGCGCCGGCATTCTTCGCCGCATCGCGGACGGCGCGCGTCTCAACACTTGTAATACCAGACGGTACACCAATAACAACCCGCGGACGCAGTACTTTCTTCAGATGCATTTGCGCTTTGTTTATCAAGTAGGAAAGCATTTCTTCCGTAACCTCAAAATCAGATATCACTCCGTCAACCAAAGGTCGCACCGCCGTAATATGTCCCGGTGTTCTTCCGAGCATCTCTTTTGCCTGAGTTCCAACAGCAACAACACGCCCCGTCTTTTGGTTGACGGCAACAACTGATGGCTCGTTTATGACAATCCCTCGTCCTCTTAAATATACAAGTGTGTTTGCTGTTCCTAAATCAATTCCTATATCATTTGAGAAAAGTCTATAAAATTTATCAAAATATCGTTTTATTTTACTTCGCATATTGATTTTTTTTTAAAAATTGAGTGTAGCATAGTCTTTTCCAAAAGCCTTGCACAATTCATTCGTCGTAACGTAGCAAGTTCTTCTCAAAGGGCTTCTTAGGCCGAGCGGGCATGGTTTTCATTTTCGCAAAAATGAAAGAGTGAGGCCGAGACTGAACGCGTGCTCTCGCTGGGAGTACGACGCGTGCCTTTGAGAAGAAGCTTGCGGAGTGGAGTTTATGTGTGCTTTTGGGGAAGAACTGTGCAAGCGAAAATTTTTCTACATCTTTAACAACTCATCTTCTGTAATCTCTTTAGTCTCTCCAGTCGCTCTATTTGTAAACTCAAATTTACCACTTCCTGCATTTCGCTCTGACACTACAACCCTGTATGGTACACCAATAAGGTCAGCATCTGCAAATTTCTGTCCTGCCTGTAAATCTCTATCGTCATAAAGTACCTCAACTCCTGCCTCTTTTAGCTTGTTATATAAATCACTGGCATCAGAGAGTCCAATCAGATGAACTTTAAACGGTGCTATAGATAAAGGCCATATGAGACCTTTATCGTCAGAGAGAACTTCCGCGACAGTCCCCATAACCCTCCCTAGCCCTATACCATAGCTTCCCATAACTACCGGTTTGTCTTTACCGTCCTCACCGCGGAAAAGTAGCCCTTGCGCTTCAGAGTATTTGGTTCCAAGAGGAAAAATATTCCCCACTTCAATTGCTTTTTTCTCTACAAGTTTTGCTTTTTCAAGACCCAGCTCAGCAAGCACATCATCTGTAAATACTTCTTTATTAACAGCAACTCCTTTTTTCTCATCTATATAAATAGTATCCTCACCTGCTCTAGAGAGTGTTTGAAACTCATCGCTGAACTTAGAAAATGAACCTCCGCTTGCAAATGTACGATATGTTTTATCTCCTAATCCTACGCGGTTAAATATTTTCTTATAAGTTTCCGCTGCCTTTTCGTAAAATTCTTTGTGCTCTTCTTCTGTACGGGAAAATGAATACAAGTCTTTCATTAGAAATTCCCTTCCTCGCATTAAGCCACTTTTTGCGCGAAGTTCGTTTCTGAATTTTGTCTGAATCTGATAAACATACAAGGGTAAGTCCTTGTATGAATTTACATGGTCAGTTAAAAGTTTTGCAAGTGGTTCTTCGTGAGTATTTGCAATACCAAGTTCATTTTCATTTTTGAGTTTTGTTTTGAACCAATTATCTATCTTTTCGTCATCCCACCGGTCGCTTTTCTTCCAAATTTCTGGGTCTTGAAGTGTCGTCATAAATACTTCCTGCCCGCCGATAACATTCATCTCTTCTCGTATAATATTTTCAATTTTATTAAGCACGCGGAGTCCCAAAGGTAGATATGTGTAGACTCCAGCTATTTCCTTATGGATAAAGCCCCCACGAACAAGGAGTTGAGCGTTTTTAGACACCTCATCAGAAGGCGCTTCCTTCCTAGTTTTGCTAAATAGAGTGCTCTGTAACATCTCCTCATATTACAGCAAATATGAAGAGTGGTCAAAAGAGCTTCACAATATCGCTGTAGGTGACAACTAGCATCAGAAGTATCAGAAGAATGAAACCAATTGTGTTAACTGCGTTTACAATTTTTGGTTTTATTGGAGAGCGTTTGATTGCCTCAATTAAAATCACTACGAGCCGTCCGCCGTCAAGCGCGGGAAATGGAAACAAATTTATTATTGCCAAGTGAATCGAAATTATCGCGGTGAAATTCAAAAGTGCAATAAGCCCGAGTGCCGCTGCATCACTTACAAGTCCCACAATCCCCACAGGCCCTGCGATTTGAGAGAAGTCAGCACTTAATGTAAATGCGCTTAAAAGAAACCCACCAAGAGCTACCGCTATCAAAACCGTCATCTCTCCTGTGAGAATTGTTCCCTCAATGAGAGCTCTATGGATAGGAAGTTTAAGCGTACCGACAGTTCCAAGGAGTGTCCCTATCGCCCCACGTTCCGGTTCATCCGGTACGACATTCTCTTCTGGTACGATTTCTGCAAGCTTGACTTCACCTGCTCTTTCATACACAAACGCAATATCCTCTCCCTTGTGTGAGGAGATGAATTGAGATACATTTTCAGAATCTAAAATCTCTACATTGTCGCTTCTTGTCGCTACACTTAAAATCTCATCTCCTGCTTTAAGTCCTGCTTTATCAGCTGGAGTTGCTGGTAATACATTTATCACAGTGAGTTTAGCATTTGTGATTTCGTATCCTTTATTCACCACAAGCGGATCAATATCAGAAACTGGCATCCCTGCCATAAACCCCCAAGAAAATAACACTACTGCCAAAAGTATGTTAAATATTACGCCCATTGCTATGACAAGTGCCTGAACTGGTCTTTTTTTATTTACAAAACTTCTTTTGCTATCTGGTCCTCTAATTGACTCTTCATTTGGGTCTTCGCCGAAAATTTTCACAAAACCTCCGAATGGAATCCAGTTGAGAGAGTACCTCGTCTCCCCTATTTTTTTGCTGAAAATTTTCGGCGGAAAACCAATTCCAAACTCATCCACCCTAATTCCTGACTTTTTGGCTGCAAGAAAGTGCCCTATTTCGTGAACTAGGATTAAGACTACTAGAACTATTACGAATATAATTATTGACATAGTCTTTAGTTTATATAAAAAAAGAACTCAAAACAAGTCGTGTAACCTGTTTTGAGTTCTGCGATACTTTAATTAACCATTGAAAAGATGTTTTCTACAAATTTCCTGTGAGCATCTTTATCAATAATACGTGGATTACCAGATTGACATCCTTCACACATACAACCAAACGGTGCAATCTTTCCCTTTCCGCCAATTCTTTTTATTGCCAAAATCCCTATTCTATAGCTTTTCCGTACTTGTTTTAATGCCCTGCATTCCATTTGACCTTCCTTAATAAAAGAACTAACTCAAAATTTCTTTCTCCTTTTTCCCCGCAAGTGCTTCCAAATTTTTTATCTCCTCATCTATTATTTTCTGCATTTCTTCTTTATGTCTAAATTTGTCATCTTCACTTAATTCTTTTTCTTTCTCCTTTTTCTGAATATCATTCCACGTATTATCCCGCTCTCCTCGAAGTGAGATATGAGCATTCTCTAATTTCTCTTTTACAAGTTTTATAAGAGTTTCTCTGACTTCCGATGTAAGCTCTGGAAAAAATATTCTTATACCTTTTTCATCAACGGACACCGATACGCCAAGATTTGAATTCGTTATAGCTTTTTCAACTTCTGTTATCTGACTTACATCATAGGGCGTTATGCGAAGTGTCCGTGCATCTTCCATACTTACCCCTGCAACTTGATTTATTGGAGCTTTTGCACCATATGAATCAACCATAACGCTATCAAGGAGTGCGGGAGTAGCCCTGCCTGTTCTTATACCAGTGAACTCTTCTTTTAAATGCTCCTGTATATCTTTTGTTTTTTGCTTCAAGTGCGAAAAGTCGTAGCTCATTGCCTATAATATACCCGATATTCTCCCTGTTGACAATAATTTGCACAAGTTCTGATTAGTGCTATCCTAATACTAAATTAGTTCCCTGACATAACCTATATAGAAAGGAGGTCATTTAAGATGAAAGTAAAACTTTTATTTTCGGTTTCTTCTGTATTTGTCATAATCATGTTTTGTCTTGTGGGATGTTCTTCTGCCAAGAAAACTGTCAAAAAAACCTCACAAGAAGAATTTTGGAGTAACTCTATTATAAAAAAGAATGAGAAAAAAGTTTGGGATGGAAAAATCCTTCTTTACAAGAAAGAACTAAAAGAATGGACAACAAAAGAACTTGAGGATAAGCTACCGAACTACATAAAGAAAGTCATGATACGTAATAAATTAATACCATTGAAATATGATACGGTGTACTTTTATAGTAGATGGATTCTTCCGTCACTTCTAATCACCTATATAGATGAAAAAGAATACTTTAAAAGTAATCCTATTGCTATATACGGTAGAGAACTGGATTTCCCTACTATTCATTCAAGTTTTTGGGATTTTAAGAAAAAGGCAGAAGCTTTTTTTTCACCAATCACTGGAAAACTTCTTAAATTAAAAATCAGAACAGAAGAAGACCAATGGATTACGATTTATAATTTAGAAAATCAAATTAAAACCTAAAGAGGAGGAGATATGTCTGAATGCAACGGAAATGGACAGGACGAGATCATTGAATATAGAGTAAGATCCATTAATGAAGTTGATGAAAACAATTTGGACGTAATAAAAATCAGTAAGAAATTTGGTGAGTCTTTACATCGATGTTTCTGTAAGATGTCACTGGATGAGATTGAAGTCTTTTTGGAAATAGTATCATTTGAAGAAAATGACAAAACATGGACATGGGAAAAACTCAAAAGACTCGTTGGAAATATCATCGGTGACAAAACTAATGTAAGATGTAAGCAGTGTTCTTTAGATGAAGAATATAGTGAGAAAGATGAAATTGGCATACATCATCCGTGGCCGAAAAGTCGTTTCGGCAGAGTCAAAGAAAAACGTTCTATCGAAGTAAATATAAGCAAGAAATTTGAAAATGCTTATCATCATTGCTTCTGTAATATGTCTGTCCCAGAGATAGGTATATATCTAAAGGAAGTATTTTGCACTAAAAACGACAAAATCTGGACATGGGGGGAATTAAAAGCATTGAGAAGTATAATAATATCTCAATCTAACAGAACGTTTAATTCATCAGAAGTTGCGATTTCAATATATGGAAATACAGCAAATATTGTTACTTCTGTAGCTTAAATGTACATAAAGCGCCAATACCGAATCACGGTATTGGCGCTTTTTTTACCCCGTTAAAAGTAGAGGCGCTGCGTGCCCTCGCGACTTCTAACGGGGTTTATACAGAAAGGGCGATGTTTTCCAAGATCATTTTGACTGACGGCACTCTGCCTCTTATGTAATCTCGAGATTTTTGTATTGTATTTAATATATCTGCGTTTTTTTCCAAATCAGATTCTTTATATAAAACTGCTTCCAAATCATCCAGAAGCTTAAGTGCTTCCTGCTTATCTTTATTTTCAATAATGTCTTTCAACAATTCCAAGCGCTTCCCCTTAGATGCTTTTATAAATTTATCTGCCAGAGATTTTTCATCACCTGAAACGCTACCTATTTTAAGAATATGAAGTCGTGATTTGAGAGTCGGCAAAAAAATCTCAAATGATGAGATTATTATGAAAAAATGCACTCCCTCTGAAGGTTCTTCAAAGAGCTTCAGGAGCGAATTCTGCGCTTCCGAAGTGATGGATGAAAAAGCAATTACAAAGATTCTCGTGTTCCCCGAAACTGCTTTTTTGGATGCCAGATTTTGTATTTCTCTTCCGTTGCCAATTCCGAAATTTTCAAATTCATTAAAATAGAAATCTGGATTACTTTTAGTCTTAATTTTCAAATCGTTTTCAAAAAAATCATACAGAATAGGTACCGCAGTTTTTTTATCACCCTCAAGCGCATATGCATGATGGAGATTCCCCGTCTTCTTATATGAATTAATTAAAGAGTTCATGTATTAAAGATTATCAAGCAGTTTCTCAAGCACTACCTTTATAAACATTCCAGCCTCTCTGTAAAAACTCCGACCGCAGCAGATATGACAATAATATTATATCATATACTAGTTTGTCTCATTTACTGGATTATATTAGAACCTATTTTGTATGAAAAAAGACCCATTGATGTTATCGCAGGGTCTGATTTAGGTAGTACTCTTTAATTGACTACTAAAGAGTCTTCCATTCCGTCTTTCTTAAGTCCTTCGATGAGGCGTTCGTGCCATGCCTTAGGAAGTACACTGATGAGTGTTGTACCACGACCAATTGATTTGTTCATAGATGGATTGGAGGTACAAATGGCAAAAATACAATGATGTTTTACAGGATACTGTTTTTTAGTCCATCTCTCACCATGCTTGCCAACACTCACGTACTTCACGGTTAAAGCGAACTCCTCGTTATAAACACTGGCTTTCAGAAATCCTTTTGAAGCAATCTCTTCAAGATCCGGATAAATGGACTTAAAATATTGATTATCCTCCAGGGTTTCCATGTCGCTTTCTTTTAACTTTAGGATTTCCTCATATTCCGTAGAATATTTGAGGAAAGTATTCCAAATATCATACTCCTTCTCATTTATGGCATTGACCATTTGGCGAGCTCTTTGTGCAAAACCCATATCTTCACCCCTTTCTTAAAAAAGTTCAAAAAATATCAAATTTATATCTAAATGTAATATAGCATAAAGCAATACTTTTGTCAACTAACCAATATATTGTGTGAGCAACCTTGTTTTTTTCAAGATGTTTTTGTAGTCATGCTAATTTTTTATAGGAGAATGACCGGTTTATATCATTTATGGATAACTGTTGATAATTTTTTAGTCTTCTATGCCAATAAAAATAAGAAGAGCACGAACAGTACAAAGAATGCTATTGCAAGAAGTATGTTGATAAAGATACCTGTTGCTATGCCAATGAGCGAGCCGGCGGCAGTCTTCAGTGCCATTATTTCATTCCCTTTTATAATAAATTCCGCAATAAGTATCCCTACAAAAAGACCCACAAATCCTCCAAATGGAGGCAAGAAAATAAATCCTAGGATTAACCCCAGGAATCCGAATAGTAGTCCTTTCTTTGACGCGCCGCTGTATTTGGCTCCTATTATGCCTGAGAAATAGTCTATAAAATTTATCAAAATATCGTTTTATATTCTAAAATATTTACTTTTTATCTAAAAGAGATCTTAATCTTGCTATTTCTTTTTTATATTCTGGTATTTCATCTTTTATCTTATCAACCCCCCTGAATGCCCGAGAGAAAAAGGACAACCTCCAATGCAACACGATACTGCACTATACAAAAAAGAAATGCCTTTGCTTTATGAAAAGCAAAGGCATTTGTTTGTAGTGTGCCAAGAAGCATCAATCTGTTTGTACTATTGGCAATTTTTCATTCTCATCTTCTGGAGTATCTTTTACTTCAATATCTACTTCAAATAGAGAAAGCTTGTATTAGAGTACTTATAACTTCCCTCGGCAAACAGTGTGCAACCTTACACTCTATCGAGATTTTAGATGAGAGATTTTCACAATCAAAGGTTGAATAGATTCCAGACAAAGGATTCAGAACGTTTGTAACATCCTCATCATATCCTCTGTAAAGCAAGTGGCAGAACTTCAGTCTATCAATAAGCGTTGGGGCATCGTCAATTCTGACAGAATTCATATCTACGATTACTAACTTATCAGCTCCACGCTCTAATCTTCTAACTGCCTCAAACAATGAACTCACTGTAGAGATGTTTGACTTCATGGTTGATCTTTCAAACAAATCTCTAAATTCTCTAAGTGCTCGATATACAAAAGAATGCTCTTCACTAAGAGCAAAACATGTTGCAATATTTGCTATATCTATTGGAGTATGCAAAGTGTTCCATCCCAGATGTATTGCGATTGCGTTTGCAAATTCTTTATCCTTTATAGAAACATATGTTACGCAACGATTTCCACTGAGTTTTTTTTCAAAAAGAACTGTTTCGTCCTCTCTGTGTTTAGTAAGTCTTCTGAATTGTTGAATATCCGAACATCTTTCACGTATGTCCATAATCATTTCCACCTCCCGATTTTGGTTGAAAATATAAAAAACAAAGCTGACAGCATCATAATATAGCTATATAAAAAAGTCAATTTATACATATAAAATCCCCTTGCCTGCAAACAAGGGGATTTTAAGGAGTACTGAGGTACTACGGTTCTAAAGGAGATTTTGCTGTATATTTTTAAATCTTTTTTCCTAGCTTTCTTTCTAGGGCTAAATGGTTCATCAGTGCAATAAAACACAGTCCTACAACAACTTTGGCTTCTTTTGTTTCATTATTCTCTTTCTCTACGAATTTGCGTCTTTTCATTCTAGTCACCTTCTTTCCTAAAAATTGTCCTTTAGATATTCTTTAATATACTGTTCTATTTATATTATAAAGGACAATAGATTTGACTAAAAGACAAATATGTTGATAACTGTGGATAACTGTTAACAGCTTCAGAGCCCCCTATACAAGAATGAATAAGAAGATTACGAACAGAACGAAAAATGTTATAGCCAGAAGCGTATTGATGAATATACCTGAAAGTGTGCCGATGAGCGAGCCTGTGGCAGCTCTGAGTGCCCCTATCTCACTTTTCTTTATAATAAACTCTGCAATCAAGATTCCCGTGAAAAGCCCTATAAATCCTCCAAATGGAGGAAAAATCATAAATCCTAAAATAAGCCCCAAGAAGCCGAACAACATCCCTCTTCTTGAAGCGCCTCCGTACTTTGCACCTATGATACCAGAAAAATAATCAACTAATATTGAAACAATAAGTATCCCAGCAAGAACCCAGAGATTTTGAGTTGTTAACCTTTCAAATCCATCAAGGAAACCAAAAGCCCCCGCCACCAAAAACATATACGGTAACGCCGGCACCATTGGGATGAGTGTCATAAACATCCCCGGAAACATCAGTAATGTAAAAACAATCGGTAGAAGCATATTATTCTTCTATTTGGACAGGAGGATTTTCAAGTAGTTTTGGAAAAGACTCCGAACTCTTGTAGAGCACACCTGCAACAAGCAGAAGAATAATGACAAATATAAAAAGAAATGTTTTTTTCATCCTATTTTGCTTTATCCTTCTTCGGCTTCTTTTTTTCTCTTCTTGGTTTGTCTCTTCCTTTTCCCATATTGCTATTATTGTAGCAAATTTAAAAAATTGCGTAAATCCTAGATTTTTGCTATTGTGCAGTGGGTTAGTTATTTCAAAAATTTATAGAAAGGGGTATTTGCAATGATTGGAATAGGAGATAGTTTTATGATAAAAGCAAAAGTAGAAAGTTTAATTGATGATGAGAAAATGAAAATCAGTATTCAAGCAGTTGATCTTTCTAGAATTGAATCTTTTGGGAATATGGTAATTTTCCATATAGAAAGAAAACAACATCCTGAAATGGCACTATTGAGTTAAATAAATCAAAAAACCTAATTGAAGAAAGGCGATTTTAGTAAAACTAAAATCGCCTTTTTACACGCAACTAAATGCTATATTAATTTACTTCTAAATCATCCTCTATTTCTGCAACTTCATTTCCATATTTTTGACGTAGATATGATACCAGGTGTGCACTGTCTGGTGTTTCTCCCTTTTCAACCGCCATTATAACACCGCCTGAATATATCTTACCTATGTCGGTTCCAGTATTGTATGCTAATCCTCTACATAAAGCATTTAATCCCTTTGAAATAGGAAATTTAAATAGCTTACCATTATCAGAACCATCGGAACCTGTTGCAACTATTTTTGCCATGATTACCTCCTTAAAAGGAAAAGAATAAAAATGAAAGGAAACAAGCCGTATGTATAGTACAGTATTTATTACAATATATCAATCCCGCTCTGCTTTAGGTCAAACGGCCCTCAATTTGGGTCGAATGTGGGGTTATTTTTTACGATGAATAAAATAATAAAGAGCAAATATAAAATAAGTTGTAAATGTAAACGCTATAAGCCCTTGTCCTGCGATTAAAGGAAAATCGCTAAGACTTATAAACTTAATTAGTATTATTAAAATCGCAGCGTAACGAATAGTTAAACCGATTAAAGATAAGTCTTTGGATGATTTAGTTTTGTAGATTTGTCTTATCTGAAAAAGAATATCTACATTCAATGCTATATAAGAAATAAGTGTCAGTGAGTCTAATAAATTCATATTTTTATTATAGCAAAATTAGGTTTTTATTTTATCTCCAAGACGCCTGATAGGGCGAGGAGGGCGATAAATATTAAAAATGCGCCGAGGATTCTTATTCTTATATATGTGCGTCGGCTTGGGATGTACTCCGCCTTCATAACCACTCTCTGCACCCAAATTTGGAAAGCCAAGAGAAAAGACGGACGGATAACATTTAGTCCCCCCAAAATTAAAAATATAGCTACTACGATTATCGCTTCTCTTTCCATATCTGACTGTCTGGGACGACGTTAGAACCGTGGTCGGTCAAGCTCCATAAGGCAGTTTAAGCTCTTTAAGTATATCAATAATTTTTCCAAACTACGCTATATGATTTATAAGATTCTGGATCAGTATCTTTTAGAATATCGAGAACTCGATTAAAACGATTAATAAAATAATCGTTCATTTTGTAAAGATATTTTTGATCATATTGAGCACCACCTATTTCAACAAAAAATGGACTTATTAGATCACTATCTCGAAATTCACTATAATCTCCTCTCATTCCAACAATCACAAAAGTGATGCCCATTAGATAAGAAACATGTCTGGAAATTTGCGACAGATTTTCGCTACTTTTGTTATTAAACTGCCCATCAAACTGATTAAAAGCTGATTCGGCAATGTTACATAGACCTTGGAAAATTAGGAAGAATTCTTCTTTGTTTTTTATATTATTAAATTGAATATTTCTTTCCATATAACTTTAATTTAAACATACTTATTGTAAAATAAAACTATAGTTATTTTTTAAGTCCATATACCTTTTTTGCTTCATCAAGTGTTCGAGGGTATCTTTTTTCGGTACCGCTTGAGAGATTTTGCTCAAACATTTCTGTGCTTTTTATAATCTCTTGCCATATTTTTTCACCATCTTGTTCCATAGATTCCAATTTAGAAATAAGCATATCTCTATATTTTCTAATTCCACCGCCAATTTCAAGATGAAACATCCCTGCAAGAGTTGTGCTGGGAGAAACCGGTTCAGGATATTCTGGACGAGCTTTAAGATACTCATCTAATTTATTAAAATCGGTCGTACTACTATCAAGGTTTTTATCCCATTCGTCATATTGTTTTTTATACTCCCTTTCATTTTGAAGTCCATCCGCTATGAAGTCTATATGCTTATCAATAATTTCCTCATTAATTGGTCTGATTTTTGCATGAGCAACCTGTTCTTCGGTAAGATTTGCTTGTGATTTTAATGTTTCGTGCAACTTTTCAGTATATTGGTCATTTATTTTTTCTATAAAAAAAGTTTCAATTTTCGATTTACTTTCTTTATCTTCTGTAAGATTTTCATCGTGCTGTTGACGCTCTTCTACAGACAAACCTGTATCAACAAACAAAAAACCATCTATATCGCTCTCTGGCTTAGTTGTACCTTTTACCATAGAACCATACATGCAGAAAGATAAGATTAACGGGTTACCTTCTTTAAGTTCACTAATAGATTCTTTGACTGCTTTAATTCTTTCTTTGGCAAATTCTTCTTTTGGAAGTGTGAATCTTTTTTCTGACTCATTTTGCTCTGTTTTTGTAGAAAATCCTTCAATAGACATGTTATTGTTTAAGTTACTCCAACAATACCTAAAGAAACACAAAATCGCAAATACTATACTTTGGAACTTATCCCTCGAAAAAGGAAACGTGACTCAAACTAAGTACAAACCAGAGTATCAACTATTAGCAAATGCACCTAAAACTGGGTCATTCTCTGCAAAGCTGCCGGACTAGGATTCGAACCTAGATAGCGAGATCCAAAACCTCGAGTCCTACCATTAGACGATCCGGCAATATTATTTATCTTGCCCTCTTAAGTTTTGCTTCGCAAAGTAAAATTTAGGAGGATTGATTCTCATTATTCCTCAAGATTTTGATAAGAGCAAGCTCTAGCGGAAGTTGTGGAATGTACGACCGCCCTGTTGCATCATACGCAACCAAAAGCTCGTTTAGTGTATTTGAGTTTATTGTGGACTTCGTTTGTCCACTTAACTTTTTTAAGAATTCAAAGTCCTCTTTCCCGAATTGCTCTTTTATAACACTTTCCATTTCTTTCGCATATTTAAGCAGAAGTACAGAACGTACTTTGTGCAAAATCATTTTCAAAAACACTTTCATATCAATGTTCCCCTCTACTGCACTGCTCACAGCACTCAAACCTTTTTCAAGTTCCCCATCTTGTATTGCAGAAACGATGTTGTTGACGAGCGCGCCTTTGGGCGCGCCAGCGATCTTCTCCACTTCAGAAATACTAACTTTCTTATCTGGCGAGGAGTAAATAACCTTTTGCAGTATCCCCTGCGCATCACGAAACGAACCGTCACCTAAGATTGCTATCAAGTCTGCGGCGGAGGGCTCAAGCGTAAAGCCCTCCGCCTTTGCAGTCGCTTCTACTGCAATTTTCAAAATCTTCTGTGAGGGCTTCTTGAATGTAAAGTTCTGACACCTTGAAATTATCGTCTCCGGCAGTTTATCAATCTCTGTGGTCGCAAGTACAAATATCACATGCTTCGGTGGCTCCTCAAGAGTCTTAAGGAGAGCGTTAAACGCTTCTTTCGTAAGCATATGCACCTCATCTATAATGTACACTTTATAAGGTGACTCAAACGGAAGTACTGTCACCGCCTCTCTTAGCTCGCGAATGTCGTCAATCCCTCTGTTTGAAGCAGCGTCTATCTCATGCAAGTCGTTTAGAGAAGTTTTCACTTCCTTTGCTAAAATCCTTGCAATACTCGTTTTGCCAGTCCCCCTTGAACCAGAAAAAAGATAAGCGTGCGCGATGTTCCCCTGTTTTAGTGCACCAGATAAGGCGTCTACAATATGCTCTTGCCCAAGCACATCTTTGAACCCTTGTGGGCGATATTTTCTATAGAGTACCTCCGACATGCAGGGATTATATCACAAATTTGCTATTTTAATGATTTCCTCTACTTCACTCGCGCTCCCCGCTTGCATCAGTTTGATGCGGAGTTCTTTAGCGCCATCCCAGCCGTTCACATATGCTTTATAATGCTTCTTCATAATTAAGAAGTTCTTATGTGGGGCTATCTCTTCAAATAGTTTCGTATGCTCTACTAATACTTTCAGTTTCATTTCTTTACTTACAGAGTCCTTGTTCTCATCAAAAAGCCACGGATTACCAAATATCGCCCGCCCAAGCATCACTCCGTCTGCGCCCGTCTCACTTGCCTTCTCCCTTGCATCTTTGATATCAGTGACGTCGCCATTACCGATGATTAGAACGTTTGGATTTACTTTGTCGCGAATCTCTACTGCTTTCTTTACAAAGCTCCAGTCCGCAGAAACTTTGGAAAGTTGTTTGCGCGTGCGCGCGTGGATTATTATTGCAGAGGGCTTGGCGGAGAGAAGTGTCGGCAACCACTTATCGAGTTCATATTTACTGTAACCAACCCTTGTTTTTACTGACACTGGAAGCTCGCCCGCGCCTTCTTTTGCAGAGTTTATTAACTCGCTAGCTAATTCAGGGTTCTTCATTAAGTTCGCTCCCGCTCCTTGCTTCTCAATACTTCTGTCAGGGCATCCCATATTAATATCAATGCCGTCAAAGCCGAGCTCGCGAGCGAGCTCGGCAGCCTTTTTCATAAGCTCCGGTTTTGAAGTGAAAAACTGCGCAACTATCGGTCGCTCTTCATTAGTAAAAGCCAAGTCTTTAATAAGCGCATCCTTGCCACCTAAGAAAAGCCCGTCAGCAGAGACAAACTCCGTGTACATTACATCTGGCTTTCCGTACTTTGCGATGATGCGCCTGAAAGGCGCATCCGTGACATCCGCCATCGGCGCTAAGAGAAATATCGGCTTATTAAGTTTTTGCCAGAAATTCTTTGACATATTTTTATGTCGCGAAGTATACCTTATTTAAATTTGAAATACACTTTATTGCCAAAGCGGAAGTCAGCGTAGTCAAGATTAAAGAGGTCTTCTTCGTTAAACTCATCCGAGTCAAACACGGACTGAATACTATCAAACACGAAAGACAAATTTTGTTTCTGCCCGAAGAAAATCTTCCCTCCCTCCTCTAAATGCATTTCATAGTCAGCATCGTCCACTTCATCAAGCGCAACCGGAGTCAACCCAATATCAGATAAAGATAAGAGGAAGAATGTCATCTCCTGAAACTCTGTTTTTTCCATAAACTGTTGCCCAACATGCTCATCTGAAGACAAGATGCTGAAATATCTAAAATACACATTCCCCGAGAAGCTCGGTGCTTTTGTAAAGATAAACCCATCTTCATCTAAGAAGTAACAGCTCTCCTCATCTATAACCTCCTTATCACACCAAAGTGCAAACGGTTTTCTTTCATCCATTGTTACAGAGATAGACTGCAAATCTTCAAAAGCTATATTTATCTCTTTTATACCTTTATAAGCCTCAAGAAGTGTCGCCTCAATGTCCGTCCTCGGATAAAGCAATATGTTTGACTTTGGAAACAGAAACAAAAACTTCCCCGAGATTTTCTCTTCCACAATCCCTTTTATTGATTTCTCTGCAATTGTAGAGTTTCCGTCTACAGAGATATCGCTAATGTTAAATTCTTCAAATTGGGATACATACACCAGTCCCACAAATAAAGCTATGATACTAAAAACTCCTCCACCGATTTTAAAAAGAAACACCTTCCTTCTTTTTTGTGTAAGTTTGGACGGTCTATGATGTTTTCGCCTTATCATCATTTTATACTCATACTTAAACTATTTTATCCTTGCCCATGTATTTCTGGAGTACTTCAGGGATATTTATAGAACCGTCTTCATTTTGATTGTTCTCAATGAGTGCGATGAGGATGCGCGGAGTCGCAATAGCTGTGTTGTTTAGAGAATGTGCAAATTTTGATTTACCTTCTTCGTCTTTGTATTTAATATTTAGTCGGCGTGTCTGGAAATCGTGGAAGTATGAAGATGAATGTGTCTCGCGATACTTCTTCTCCGACGGAACCCAACCTTCAATATCGTATTTCTTTACTTGTCCGAGTCCTAAGTCTCCACCAGAGTTTACAACCACACGATACGGGATTTTAAGCGCTTGCATAATCTTTTCTGAATTTTCTGTAATTTCTTCGTGAATCTTTACTGACTCTTCGTGAGATGCTTCACAGATTATAACTTGTTCTAATTTATAAAATTCATGCACGCGCATAAGACCTTTCGTGTCTTTGCCGTGGCTTCCGGCTTCGCGTCTGAAACATGGAGAGAATGCGAGAAACTTAATCGGCAAATCTTTTTTGTCTAATACTTCGTCCATATAATAACCCATCATCCCTACCTCGCCGGTGCCTGCAAGATAAGTGTCGTCTTGTGTCTTATATAAATCCTCAACGCTCTGCGGAAGAAAGCCAGTACCTATAAAGGGTTCTTTGTTCAAAAGTGACGGAATAATAGTCGAAGTAAAGCCTTTTTCCTTAAATTGATCTTGTACAAACTGAAATAGTGCAAACTGTAAACTTACTGCATCGCCTTTTAGTACATGTCCTCGGAAACCTGCAATCTTAGTACCTCGTTCAAAATCAACCATATTCAAGTTCCCCATCAACTTCATATGACTTTTCGGCTCAAATGAAAATTCCGGCTTGTCTCCCCAAGTTCGCAGTTCCTTATTGTCTGCTTCAGTTTCCCCTTCAGGTACTGACATATCAGGGATGTTCGGCACACGCACCATAAGGTGTTGCCACTCTTTCATCGTATCCTTCAGCTCCGCTTCATATGTGGCAAGTGCCTCTTTGAGCATCTTCATTTTGCTTATTTGGTGTTCGCGCTCTTTTGAATCGGTAATTTGCGCTATCTCGTCAGAGACTTTGTTTTGCTCTGCCTTTTTTTCTTCATATACAGCGATTTTTTTTCTTCTTTCGTCATCAACTTCAATGAGCCGGTCAATGTCAATCTCTATATGCTTTTTCTTGGCGGCAGATTTTACTAAGTCCTTGTTTTCTCGGATGAATTTAATGTCTAACATTCCTTATATAGTATCAAAAGTGATAGAATAGACAAATGGACATCTTAACTAAAGAGCAATTTCCGCAGTTACTCCAAGAAATCAACGACCCGCCGAAAAAGCTTCATGTGAAGGGTAAGCTCCCAGAGGATGATATGAAATTCTTATGTGTCGTTGGCTCACGCAAATATTCTCCCTATGGAAAAGAAGCCTGCAAAACACTGATTGAGGGCTTGAGGGGGTATGATGTGGTGATAGTGTCAGGACTTGCACTTGGCATTGATGGTATAGCACACGAAGCGGCGCTTGATGCAGGGCTTACTACGATTGCAGTTCCCGGCTCGGGACTTGGGGATGATGTGCTTTATCCGAGTACTCACAAAAACTTGGCAAAAAGGATACTTGATGCAGGGGGCGCACTTATCTCGGAGTTTGAGGAGAATTTTCGCGCAACATCTTACAGCTTTCCACAAAGAAACAGAATTATGGCGGGAATGTCGCATGCTACTCTTATAATAGAAGCGGAAGAGAAATCTGGAACGCTTATTACTTCTAAATTTGCAACGGAGTATAATAGAGATGTTTTGACTGTCCCTGCATCAATTTTTTCAGATAATTCATATGGTCCGCATATGCTTTTGCGTCTTGGCGCAACTCCTGTGACAAGTAGTGAGGATATTTTGGAAGCGTTTGGGCTCAAGGCAGATGTGGGTCAGCAAAAGCTAAAGCTTGAAGATTTGTCATCAGATGAGAAAAAGGTCGTCGAAATTTTGAAGAACCCTGTTTCGCGCGACGAGCTCGTCGCGCGGCTCGGCCTCCCAATCCAAAAAGCAAACGTTACGCTTTCTGCAATGGAGATAAAAGGAATTATAAAAGAAAGTATGGGTGAGATGCGAATTAAATAAAATTATGAAAATCAAGAAAACAATTGGCCTTATAATACTTACTAATATTCCCGACCCTGTCGGGGCTGTTGCGATACTTCAGACAAGAGGCAAATTTAATTATGAAAAGAGAACGCCTGAAACTTACACAAGCGCAATGCAGATAAGCGTTCATGGAAGTATTGAGGAAGATGAGTCAGAATTTGAAGCACTGATACGCGAAACAAAGGAAGAACTTGGGGAAGAAATCGCGCAAGAGATAGAGGGGAGATATGGTGAGCTTATAGAGCTAAACAGAATAGAAAAAGATAGTCTATCTAATGTGAATTTTGGAATAGTTCTTCCTCATGAGTTTTTACAAAAAGTAAAACTTCACCCCTCATCTGGTGGTTTGAAACTCTTACCAAAGGAGAAAGTGGAAGAGATAACAGAGTTAAAAAAGTCCGACAGAGAGCACGGAATACAAGACGGTAAGAAAATAGCGATGTTCCCTGATGACATCGAAGCGGTAAAGTTAGCATTTGAAAAATTGACTAAATAAATTTCTTAGTGTACTAATACATTAATGACGAAACTTTTAATTGTGGAGTCGCCCGCGAAGGCGAAGACAATAACAAAATATTTAAATGATATTCCGAATCAGACGGAAGCTTTTTCTGTGACTTCAAGTGTTGGGCATGTTCGTGATATACCGAAGAGCAACAAAAAGGCGATAGATATCGAAGCAGGGTTTGTCCCCCATTATGAAATCTCCAAAGGTAAAGAAAAAGTGATTTCTGAGATAAAGACAAAAGCAAAAAAGGCCTCTGAAGTGCTCCTCGCAACAGACCCTGATAGAGAGGGTGAGGCTATAGCTTGGCATTTGAAAGAAGTATTAGACCTTAAAAACCCTAAAAGAATCGTCTTCAATGAAATAACAAAAGAAGCAGTGCAAGAAGCGATTGAACATCCAAGAGAAATTGATGACAAACTACGCAGAGCGCAAGAGGCAAGAAGGATATTAGACCGTCTTGTTGGTTATGATCTTTCAGGGCTCATTTGGAAAAAGGTGCGGTACGGACTCTCTGCAGGGCGAGTGCAGTCCCCTGCGCTTCGCATAATAATGGAACGCGAACGAGAAATCCGTGCGTTCAAGCCAGAGGATTTCTGGGTTATAACTGCAGATGTAAAAAACAAAAGTAATTCGCAATTTCTACTTACCTGTTCTGAAGAGCCCAGAGATGAGAAAGAGATGAGTAAGATAATGGACTCCGGAAAAGCTGGTAAATGGGATGTAGTAGATATTAAAGAAAGTGAGATGAAGCGTACGCCAAGAGCACCTTTCATAACTTCTACTCTCCAACAGACAGCAAGTACGCGCCTCGGTTTTGCGCCATCCAAAACTATGGGTGTAGCGCAAAAGCTCTATGAAGCAGGACATATCACTTATATGCGTACAGATAGTACTACTATGAGCAAGTCCGCTCACGCACAGATATCAAAGTTGGTAAATGACAAATATGGAAAAGAATACTTCCAGCCTCGTGTATTTAAAACAAAAAGCAAATCAGCCCAAGAAGCACACGAGGCGATACGGCCATCAAATATAGCAAGGGACTCAGCGGGCACTACAGAAGAGCAGAAGAAACTCTATCAACTCATATGGCAAAGAGCAGTCGCATCCCAAATGACAGACGCGAAGCTTTTGAAAATGAAAATGATAGTGAAAGTTGAAAACGTACCAAATTTTACAACAAATGGCTCACGGACATTATTTGACGGATGGCTAAAGGCAGACCCTACCGCACGAGGAGAGGATGTAGAACTTCCAAAAGTTGATGTTGGAGAGATTCTTAAACTGATTGAGATGCACTCTGAGGAAAGACAAACTCAGCCACCTTTCCGCTACACAGAAGCCGGTCTTATAAAAGAGCTTGAAAAAAGAGGCATCGGACGCCCTTCTACATATGCTTCTATTATGAAAACGCTCAATGAGCGCGGATATGTGACAAAAGAAGGAAAAACCCTTTTCCCTACCGATACAGGAGATGTAGTAAGCACATTCCTTGAAAACAATTTCAAAAAATATATAAGCGATTCTTTTACCGCAGAGATGGAAGATGAGCTTGATGAAATTGCAAGTGGAGAGCGGGAATATGTAAAGACATTGTCTGATTTTTATACACCATTTACAAAAGATGTAGATTCTAAAAAGGATATAGAAAAGATTACTAATTTAGGTGATGCACCGAAAGAACATAAGTGTCCAAAGTGCGGAGCTGATATGGTTATAAAACTCTCTAAGACCGGAAAGTTTATGAGCTGTTCAAAGTTCCCTGACTGCTCTGGCGCGAGAACAATTGACGGAGAAGAACTAGAGGGACCAAAAGAAACGGGTGAAGATTGCCCTAAATGTGGTCCGCCAGCTGGCGGAGGACGGCTCGTAGAACGCGACGGTAGATTTGGGAGATTTATTTCCTGCAATAACTACCCTAAATGTAAGTTCATAAAAACTTCTCCTGAAGAAGAGGCGCGAATGAAAACCGGAGTTAAATGTAACAAATGTAAAGACGGCGAAATGTCAGAAAGACGCGGACGCTTTGGACTCTTTTATAGTTGTTCTAATTACCCTAACTGCAAACACGCTATCAAAGCAAAGCCGACGGGCAATCTATGCCCAATGTGCAACTCCTTAATGATGGAAGGCACAAAAACTATACCAGAGAGATGTTCAGACAAGAGTTGTCTCAACCACAACCCACATAAATTAGACAAGAAATAATTAAAGGAATAGAATGACAAGATGAGTGTTAAAGACATATTAAATTTGATGGATTCTCCCTCTGACGAGGATAAAGACCTTATTTGTAAGGCATATAAATTTGCAGAAAAAGCGCATAAGAACCATAAGAGAAACTCGGGAGACCCATATATAGTGCATCTAAGTGAGGTTGCGAAAATCCTCGCAGGGCTCGGTATGGGAGCAAAGACCATATCAGCAGGGCTCCTACACGACTCTATAGAGGATGTGGATGTTACTGAAGAGGAGCTTCGGAAAAAATTTGGTGATGAAGTGACACGGCTTATACAAGGAGTAACTGAACTTGGAATGCTTCGGTATAGAGGACAGAAAAAACACGCGGAGTCACTGCGTAAGCTTTTTGTTGTCACATCACAAGATATTCGCGTTTTGATTATAAAGCTCGCAGACCGTCTACACAATATGCAAACGCTTCAATACAACAGTGAAGAAAGTCAGCAAAGGAATGCTCACGAGACGATTGAAATATACGCGCAGATTGCAGACCGCCTCGGTATGGGGCAGATGAAAGGAGAACTTGAGGATTTAGCATTTCCATATATTTATCCAGAAAAATATGAGGAAGTTGTTACTCTTAGGAAACAAAGAAACAAGGAGACATTGAAACGGCTTGTAAAAATTGATAAATCTCTAAAAAAGGAACTCGCGAAAAACGGAATCATAAATTTCAGGACTGACCACAGAATGAAACAGCTCTACAGTTTATACAGAAAACTTGAGAGAAAAGAGAAAAATATTGAAAAAATCAGAGATATTTCAGCTCTTCGCATTATCGTCCCAACAATAAGTGACTGTTATAAAGTACTCGGTATAGTGCATAGTATCTGGCGTCCGCTTCCAGGAAAAATAAAAGATTATATCGCTTTCCCACGTCCAAACGGATACAGAAGTCTACATACTACGATTTTTACAGGCGACGGAAACCTTGTAGAAATCCAGATAAGAACAGAAGAAATGCACAAAGAAGCGGAATACGGAATCGCATCTCATATATCTTATAAAGTAGGAGATGGAAAAAAGAAAAGTAGCTTTAATATTTCATGGGTAAGAGATTTACTGTCTTCAGGAATAGCAAACCGTATAAAAAAATATCGTAGCGGAGGAGAGAAAGCGGAGGGAAATCCGCCAGCTGGCGGAGAGAAAAAACTTAGCGGAAGAAAAAAGAAACAAAAAGATACAAAACAGACATACTCTGCCCACAATATACCAAAGTGGATTAAACAAATTGCAGAAGAACAAAAAAGTGTCCCCGAATCAAAAGAATTCCTTGATGACCTGAAATCCGACTTCTTTAGTCACAGAGTATTTGTATTCTCTCCTAAAGGAGATGTAATAGACCTCCCTGCTGACTCAAGTCCTATTGATTTTGCCTACGCCATTCACTCTGATATTGGTAATCACATCTCGGGTGCAAGAGTAAATGAAAAATTCGTATCTATTGGCACGAAGCTCAAAAACGGAGATATTGTGGATGTGGAGACCAAACCGTCAAGCTCTCCCACAAGAAAGTGGCTTGATATGACAAAAACATCAGTGGCGCAAAGGCATATAAAAAATGTTATAGCCCGTAAAGATTAAATAGAAAAGTTTTTGATAGAATATAAATCTTCTTCTTCTTTTTCTTTTTCAGATCTATCGTCAATTGGCTCTTGTTCTTCCTCGGCATCTTCAGCGTTTTCGGCTTCTTCTTTCTCACGTAGCTCTTCTTTATTGTTTTCTATAAATTTTTCTACCTTTTCTTGTCCTATTGTACCTTCTTCTTTATTTAAAATATCCAAAAGCCCATGCAAATCATCGGGGGAGAAAAAGTTTATAGTAAGTCGCCCGCCTACTTCCTTTCTCTCAATTATTACTCGAGTGCCAAGCTTTTCTGTAAGTTGGTTTTCAAGCTCAACCATTTCAGGGTCAAAAGTTCTTGAGTGTTTTCTTACCCTGTCTACTGCAATCCTTCTTGATATTGCTTCTGCTTCACGCACCGTGAGCTTTTTCATCATTATTTCTTTAAAGATTGTCATCTGCTCTTCCGGTCTGTCCGCAAGCATTAGTACTGGCCTTGCATGCCCCTCCGCTATCTTGCCTTCAGAAAGCGCCTGCTGGACTTCCTCCGGAAGAGAGAGGAGGCGAATGGAGTTTGATACATACTCACGGCTCTTACCGACTTTACTCCCAATCTCTCCGTGCTTAAAGTCAAACTCATTTACAAGTCGTGAGAATGCATATGCTCTGTCTATAGGATTTAGATCTTCGCGCTGAAGGTTCTCAATTATTGCAAGTTCAAGTTTTACTCTGCCGTCGTCCGCTACACTTCTTATAATTACAGGTACTTGGTTGATACCTGCAAGCCCTGATGCTTTCAGTCGCCTCTCGCCTGCGATAAGTTCATACTCTGCAGAGAGTCCTCCATCGTCTGTCTCACTTTCGTGTCGTGTTACAACGAGTGGCTGAAGTACACCGTACTGACGGATAGAGTCCGCCAAGTCATTTAGCTTCAGCGGGTTAAACTCACGCCGTGGTTGGTATGGGTTGGGCTTTATTTTGTGAAGTTCAACCCAATATATTGAGTCATTGTGAAATTGATTTTCCATATTTTTTATCATTGTATCACAAATTGATTTATGTAAAAAACTCAAGTACACTTGTTTTATTGCCGGAGTGGTGGAATTGGTATACACGTACGACTCAAAATCGTATGCTGCAAGGCTTGTGAGTTCGAGTCTCACCTCCGGCACAATGAAAAATAATCAACTCTTTGTTGTTTATTTTTTATTGCTGGTTGTTTGTGAGACTCGAAAGCCGGAAGTGCGCCACTGGTCTGAGCACTGAGGCGGGGTCGAGAACACTTAGTATTTTATGAGGAACGAAGTAAAATACTTAGTGATTCGTGGCCGAGTCTCACCTCCGGCACAACATAAAAATGTGAACAAAAGTAAGCCGAAAATTATAGTCATATTAGGACAAACTGCAACTGGTAAGAGTGAGCTGGCAGTCAAACTCGCAAAGCAATTCGGTGGGGAGATTATCTCTGCTGACTCTAGGCAAGTGTACAAAGGGCTAGACATAGGAAGCGGGAAAATTACTAAAAAAGAGATGCGCGGAGTGTCTCATCACTTACTTGATGTCGCAAATCCGAAACGGAAGTTTTCTGTCGCGCAGTACAAAAAGCTTGCAGACAAGAAAATTGCAGAAATCCATAAGCCCCAAAAAGTTCCAATAATAGTCGGGGGGACTGGCTTTTATATTCAGGCAATAGTAGATAATCTAATACTGCCGGCAGTTATGCCCAACTACACACTTCGCAAAAAGCTCGAAAAGAAATCGACATATGAGCTTTTTGCTATGTTAAAAAAATTAGACCCTAATCGCGCAGATGAGATTGAGAAAGACAATCCACGGCGCTTAATACGCGCGATTGAAATCGCGCGTGAACTCGGCAAAGTACCAAAACTTAAAACTCTCCCCAAATACGATGCCCTTCAGATAGGGTTAAAACTTACAGATGAAAAACTAAAAAAGAAAATCCACACTCGGCTCATAGCGCGAATGCGTAAGGGGATGGTGAGCGAAGTGGAGCGTCTGCACTCTAAAGGGCTTTCGTGGAAACGTTTGGAAGCACTCGGACTTGAATATCGCTATCTCGCCTTGTACTTGCAAAAGAAATTAGGCAAACAAGAGATGCTCTCAAAACTTGGGATAGAAATCAGACGCTTCGCTAAAAGGCAGATGCGGTGGTTCAAACGCGATAAAAGAATCAGATGGTTTAAACCAAATGAAACAAGAAAAATAGAAAAAGAAATTAAGAAATTTCTAAAATAAGGGCGGGCCCAGCAGGACTTGAACCTGCAGTCCAGGTTTTGGAAACCTGTGGTTTACCAATTAACCGATAGGCCCATCATTTTATTTCTTGGATTCTTTATGAACTGTCTGTTTCTTGCACCATTTGCAATACTTCTTGAGCTCTATTTTGCGCTCCACTTTTTTCTTGTTCTTGCGACTCCAATAATTAATCCTTTTACATTTTTCGCAAGCAAGTTTTATTAATCTGTCTTGTGACATATTATTTCATTTTATCTGCACTCTATCTTATTCCACGTACCAAGCTTTCCATTTCCACCACCAACAAACGCTTTCATTACAGTGTCGACTATAAGAAATGCCGCGAGTACAAAGATAAGGCCAAAAAATACATTCCAGAATATCTTGTGAGCACTTTTAAGCCTTTCTGGATTGCCACCTGCAGTGAGATATTTAAAGCCCGCATACACAAACATCAATGTCGCGACAACAACCGCCAAATATATCAAAAAGTTAATGATATTTTGTATTAATGTCGTAATGTCACAAAATCCACAAATTCCGTCTGGAGCACACTCTGGTACAATCTGTCCTACAAAAGGTGCTGCTTGGATACTTGCAATAGGCACGAGAAGTATTGCAAGTATAAAAAAGAAAATAAGTGCTTTTTTCATTAGATTAATTATATCACTTCTTTCTTTTCTGGAGCAACTTCTTGTTCCCCGCCTTGACTCGGCGAGGCAGGTTTTTTCTCCTCTATCAAAGCTTCTTCTTTTACCTCTTCTTTTGGCGCCTCTGGTTCTTTGGGTTTATCTTCTTTTGGTGCTTCTTCTTTCTCTTCAGCTGGCGTTTCTGCATCAGCTTTTATCTCCTTTTTTACTTTCTTCTTTCCTTTTGCTACGTGGATTTTTTTGGCTTTTATAACACCCTCTTTTACAAGAAGATTGTGCATAGTGTCAGACACTTGAGCCCCTTTTGATATCCAATGTTTTACTCTCTCGCCATCTATAGCGATATAGTCACGTTTTGGGTCATACGAACCAAGAACTTCTGTGTGCTTGCCAACTTTAGGACTCTTTCTTGAATCAACACAAACAGCCCTAAAGGAAGGGTCATTTTTTCGTCCGACTCTTTGTAGCCGTATTTTTAACATAAGTAGACAGATGATAACAAAAATCCGTTTTGATATCAAGCTAAAAACTGCTATACTCCGAGAGCAAAAGAAAATCAGACAATCTATGGATAATAAGCAAGGCAAAGCTAAAACCTCACATATTACAGGCAATATAACCGTCACAAGACGAGGCGTTGGATATGTGCCAAATGAGGCCTTTGAAGAGGATATAGAGATACCAAACGACTATATAAACACAGCTCTCAATAAAGACGAGGTTGAAATAATGCTCCATCCTAAAGTAGAAGGCAAGCGACTTCAGGGTGAAGTTATAAAAATCATTGAACGAGCAAAAACCCAGTTCGTCGGTACAGTTGAAAAGCAAGACGGGCTTTCTTTCCTCGACCCAGATGACCAAAGGATGTATATGGACATACTTCTCTCTCCTGAGGAGAAAGCAGAAGACGGAATGAAAGTACTTGTAGAACTCACCCACTGGGACAACCCTAAGAAAAACCCAGAGGGAAAGATACTCCAAGTCCTCGGGCGTAAGGGTGAGCACAATGTAGAGATGCAGTCTATCGTTTTGAGTCACGGTTTTGAAACTGGCTTCCCCGAGGAAGTAGAAAAATCTGCAAAAGTTATTGGAGACAAAAAAGAAGATACTTTTAAAGAAGAGGCACAAAAGAGAAAAGATTTCAGAGGTATAACGACGATGACGATAGACCCACCAGATGCAAAAGACTTTGACGACGCACTTTCTATAAAAACACTTGGAAACGGCAACCTCGAAATCGGTATTCACATCGCAGATGTATCACATTATATAAAACCGGGAGATGCAATCGACAAAGAAGCGCAAAAGCGCGCAACTTCTATCTACCTTGTGGACAGAACAATACCTATGCTTCCTGAAGTTCTCTCAAACGATGTATGCAGTTTAAGGCCTGAAGAAGACCGTCTCGCATATTCAGCAGTACTTGAAATGTCAAAAGAAGGTGAGGTAAAAAGTCATTGGTTTGGCAAGACTATAATCCGCTCTGACAAACGCTTCTCTTACGAAGACGCACAAAAAACAATAGATGCAAAATCGGGAGAGTATTATGAAGAATTGAAAACTTTGGATGAAGTCGCAAAAATAATCCGCAAAGAGAGATTCAAAAAAGGTTCTGTTGCATTTGAGCACGACGAGGTCAGGTTCACACTTGATGAAAACGGCAAGCCAACTGGAGTCGAAAGAAAGATAATGTATGACACGAATCATCTTATTGAAGAGTATATGCTTCTTGCGAACAAAGAAGTTGCGCAATATATAAATAAATTAAACAAGAAAGGACTGCTTTTTGTATATCGTATCCACGATGTACCAGACCCCGAGAAGATACAGGATTTGAAGATTTTCGTTAATGCTATTGGTTACGACTTCAACCCAAAAGAGGGTGGCGTAACAACGCACGATATAAACAATCTCTTTAAGCAAATAGAGGGTAAGCCAGTAGAGGACCTTATAAAAATATCTGCAATCCGCTCAATGTCAAAGGCAGTGTATTCAACCAAAAACATCGGGCACTTTGGACTTGCGTTCAAGTACTATACGCACTTTACTTCCCCTATTCGTCGTTATCCTGACCTTATGGTGCATAGGATTATGAAGAGTCAATTGACTGGAGATGAGATACCAAAAGAAGAGCTTTCAAAATATGAAAAGCTAACACTGACCTCAACCGAGCAGGAGATAGAGGCAACTCAAGCAGAACGCGACTCTATCCGCTACAAACAGATTGAATATATGAAAGAGCATATTGGTGAAGTATTTGACGGTAAGATAACCGGCGTCGCTGAGTTCGGTATCTTTGTGGAAGATGTGAATACAAAGTCAGAAGGACTTGTGCATGTGAGCAAGATTGGTGATGACTTCTATACACTTGATAAAAAAACATACAGCATCAAAGGCGAGCGAGGCGGAAAATCATTCACTTTGGGGGATAAAGTAAAGATTAAACTCCTCGACGCCGACTTGGACAAGAAGACTCTTGACTTTGTGATTGTGTAAAGAAGTTGCATAGCAAGCTACGTAACACTTGTATGAAGGCGTCAATTCCGTTATTATTTGAATTATGACTAATGAGTCAAAAAACAAAGGAAAACTAGGGACAGAACCGTACAAAGGGGTACGGGATTTTTATCCTGCAGATATGGCTGTTCAAAACTACATTTTCGGTAAAATGCGAAAGACAGTAGAGAGTTTTGGATATGTAGAGTACGGAGCGTCAATCCTTGAGCCCACAGAGCTTTACGAAGCCAAATCAGGCGAAGAGCTTGTAAAGGAGCAGACTTACTCTTTTAAAGATAGAGGAGACAGGAATGTAACCCTCCGCCCTGAGATGACGCCAACACTTGCAAGAATGATAGCAGGTAAAAAACGCGAACTTAGCTTCCCTCTTCGTTGGTACTCCATACCGAACGCTTTTCGGTATGAGCGCCCGCAGCGCGGGCGCGTGCGTGAACATTGGCAGTTAAATGCCGATTTGTTTGGTAGCAATGAAATAGATGCGGATGTAGAAATAATCTCACTTGCATATCAGATTATGAAAGATTTCGGAGCAGAAGATAAAGATTTTGAAATCAGAATAAGCTATGCTGGGGTATTAAATCAATATCTAAAAATAATGTTTAGTACAAATCCAGAAAATACAAATATACTTACAGAAATAATTAACAAATACGATAAAATATCAGATGAGAACTTCTTAAAAAAAGCGGGAGAAATAATTGGAAAAGAACAAGCCTCTAAACTTTTAGATATTTTAAGAACTAGATATTTTGAAAAAGGAATCGTTAAAGAAATAAAATATTTAGAAGAATTAAGAGCAAAATTATCTAATTCAGGAATAAATGTAAATATTGACCCTTGGTTAAAACGAGGTTTTGACTATTACACAGGAATGGTATTTGAAGTATATGATACAAATCCAGAAAACAACCGTTCTGTGTTTGGAGGTGGACGCTATGATAATTTACTTGAAGTTTTTGGCGCAGAGAAAGTTCCTGCTGTTGGTTTTGGTATGGGAGATGTACCGGTTAAGAACTTTCTTGAAGTACGAAATTTAATTCCAGAATATGTATCAACGACCAACTTGGTAATCTGCATGCTTGCCCAAGAGAATATGCCTAAAGCACAAGAGCTAGCTTCAAAACTCCGCGCAGAAGGGCTTAATGTAGCCGTAGATTTGAGTGACAAAAAAGTCGGCGACCAGATAAAGATTGCCGACAAACAAGGCGTTCCATATGTTATCTGCATAGGAGAGGAAGAAGAAAAAAGTGGAAAATTTAAGTTAAAAGAGCTAAAGACAGGTAAAGAAAAAGAAGTAAGTGGAGAGGAAATAAAAAATATAATTTTATAAAAGTGCGTAAAATAGTTTTTGACATTGAAACAAGTAATGTATTTCAGGATGTCGGCAAAGCCGACCCTGCTCTTTTGGATTTGTCAGTAGTATCTATACATGACTCAGATACAGATAAATACACTTCTTATACTCAAGAAGAACTTTCTAACCTTTGGCCAATTATAGAAAAAGCAGATATGCTTATCGGGTACAACTCTGACCATTTTGATATTCCACTTTTGAATAAATATTACTCTGGAGACTTAACAAAAATAAAGAGTTTAGATTTACTTAAAGAAATTAAAAACTCTCTCGGCAGACGCTTAAAGCTTGATTCTGTCGCAGAGGGAACTTTGAATAGGAGAAAAATCGGCCATGGGCTCCAAGCAACAACTTGGTGGAAAAACGGCGAAGTTGAAAAGGTTAAAAAGTACTGCGAGGAAGATGTAAGGATTACAAAAGAGCTGTACGAATATGCACTCAAAAACGGAGTTCTTAAATATAAGGATTTGGGAGAGACGAGGGAGATAAAACTCGATACTAAGACATGGGAGGAAAAGGAGGATGGCTCAATAACCCACACTTTGCCGTTTTAAGCAATGTTTCCTGCTAAGCTTTTAGTGTGATATAGTAGTGTGATATAGTAGTGTGATATTAATAAGAAAATAAAAAAATATGGATAGTAAATTAATGATTCCTGCGTCAATTATAATCGCTGCAATAGTTATTGCAGGAGCACTTTTTATGGTGAACAAAGGGGGTTCACCTACAGTAGCTGATAATAATGGTGATAATGGGCAAACAGAAGATATCGCAAAAGATATGAAGCCAATTTCAGAAGCTGACCACATTCTTGGTAATCCTAATGCTGAGATTATAGTCGTTGAATACTCTGACACAGAGTGTCCATTCTGTAAGAGATTCCACGAGACAATGCATCAGGTCATTGATGAGTACGGCAAAGACGGAAAGGTTGCTTGGGTTTACAGACATTTCCCTCTTGAACAGCTTCACTCAAAAGCGGCAAAAGAAGCTGAAGCTACAGAGTGTGCATTTGACCAAGGAGGCAACATCACGTTCTGGGCATACACAGACAGACTTTATGAAATAACTCCTTCAAATAATGGTCTTGACTTGGATTTGCTTCCGCAAATCGCAGAGGATGTCGGGCTTGATGGAGCAAAACTTGAAGAATGTCTTGACAATGGAGACAACAAAAAGAAAGTTGCTGATGGCTTGGCTGACGCGTTTGCTTCAGGCGGACGAGGAACTCCTCACAACATAATGCTCGTTGGAGATGAGAAGATTGCAATCCCCGGCGCACAACCATTCTCCGCAATGAAAGCTGCAATTGATGCAGTCCTTGCGGAGAGTGATACAACTGATACAACAGACGAGACAGTTGAAGAAGATACAGTAGATACAGAATAATAAAAACTCAAACAACACCCCGCGAGCCTTCGGCTCGCGGGGTGTTGTTATAAATTCTCCAAAACGCTCCAGATTTTTACCATAGCAAGAGTATCCAATGTACAATATTTAACAAGATCAGAGAATAATTTTTCTTTATCTATACTACTATCCCCTTTCAAGACCTCCTCCATCCATAGTCGTTGAGCTGATGCGCCTTCTTGAATACCAAGCTCTTTATACGACAGTTCGGGAACTAATACTGGTAAAACCTTCTTTATGGAAGCACTGCCAAGAAAATCTTTATCTACGAACAATCCATTTGAGAAGGGCTCCATTAAGTCCACTACTCTACCATTAACCCCCTCTAAAAATTCAGCAAATTCTGGAAACATCTCTGCCATTTCTTCGTTTCGTTTCATCTCAAAACTTTTATACCAAACTATCACACTGCCAACAGGACCGATGTCTTCTTTAAGTCTTTTTAACAAATCGGGAACTGGGTTACTGCTATCTCTGTGTAAATATTCAAGCTGGGCAGGCTCACTACTTTTTTCTTTAACAACATGTAAAGAATATTGAAATGGTATCTGCTGATAAGGTTTGGTCCCGTCATATATCGGGACAGTTCCCATTGCAGTTTCATAATCAAGAAAATATAATGGGTAAGTCAAAGTGCCTAAGAACTCTTCAACACCTTTCTTATCTACCATTTGCTCATCCTTTTTGGTCGCCACAACTTGTGCCTGTTGTTTAGCTGTTAGTTTAAAATCGTCCGATATATCTTTGATAGATTCTACACCCAAATCCTCAAGCTCTCCTAAACTCTTAGTACTGGGAGCTATGAGGTTGTATATGCTGTATTTATCAACCTTTTTGCCCAAAGCTTTGTAAATCTCCATCCATTCACTAAACGCGCCAAGTTTGACATAGCGCGGAGATGGGTCGGGTATCTCAGACAAATTAATCACATCAAGCGCACGTTTGATACTTTCTTTAGTTCCTTCTATTTTATCGCGTACTTCGCTTGTAACATCAGTTATAGTAGATAATTCAATTGGGTCTATTTCTCCATTCTTCACATATTGATTATTAACATGTACAACTGCTATATTTTTTACTTTGAGTCCTGATCCTTCAAGAACAACCGTCTGAAATGCAAGATCATATGAGTGCTCTGGCTTGCTCTTTGTGCTGGACTTAATTTCGTATAGATTAAACTCACCCTCCTCTGTCCGTTCTATTACATCACAAATACAGGTAATACTGTTTGCTTCAAATCTACCCTGAAATATGACTTTAGTCCCGCTATCAAGCACCTGCTTGGTCCGCTTTGGCATTGACATATAATCCTTGAAAGAGTCAAATCCAACTTGCGCGCCATCAGGGAATCTTTTTTCAGCATATTGCTCAAACTCTTTACCAGAGTCAAATATTGCCTGCAAGTTCTCGTCCGGCTCAGGCAATTTTGATTTGTCGTGCTTCTTTAACCACAGCCAAGCTGGATGCTTAAGAAACATAATATATTCTGTTTTAGATAGTTGCATAATATGGCTTAAAATATAGCCCCTGTCTGTTTAAGTCAAACTTAAACAGGGTTTAGTAGTTTCTAAGGCGTTTGGATTTTTCGTGTTTTTGGATTTTCTCTAACGCTTTTGCTTCAATCTGCCTGATACGCTCTCGAGTAACTCCAAATTCTCTCCCTACTTCCTCCAATGTATGATAAATACCATCTGATAGACCGTTTCTCATCTCAAGAATCTTTTTCTCTTTTGGTGAGAGGTCATCCAAGATCTCTTTTATCTGATCAGCTAAAATCCTCCTTGAAGTGTCTTGGTCTGGTGAGGAAATTTTCTCGTCTTTTATAAAATCCCCAAGTGTTGATTTTTCATCTCCATCATCGCCGACTGGACGTTCAAGAGAGATAGTATCCTGATTGATCTTTTCAATCTGGTAAATCTTAGTAACATCCAAATCCATTTCTGCTGCAATCTCCTCGGGAAGTGGGTCACGCCCCAAGTCCTGCGAAAGCCGTCTGAAAACCTGCTTGTACTTTGCAATCGTCTCAACCATATGAACAGGAATCCTTATAGTGCGCGACTGGTCAGCAAGGGCTCTTGTGATAGCTTGCCTTATCCACCATGTAGCATAAGTAGAGAACTTATAACCCTTTGTATGGTCAAATTTATCCACTGCTTTGAAGAGCCCGAGATTCCCCTCTTGTATCAGATCAAGAAGTGTGAGATCTGGACTCCTGCCGACATATCTTTTTGCTATTGAAACAACGAGACGCAGGTTTGCTCGCGCAAGAAGATTCCTCGCTTCGTCATCTGCTGATAAGATTCTCTTGGCAAGTTCCTGTTCTTCTTTTTTTGTCAAAAGCGGATACTGCCCTATCTCACGAAGATACATCTGAATTGAATCATGTGAAGATATATCGCTTCCGCGTTTATACACATTTTTTTTGTTAACCAGTTCAAATGATTTGTCATCAAGCATTCCGCTACTTTCAAGTACATCAGTTTTTGCAGCACCAAATTTTTCATACAATTCTTCAAGGAAAATGATGTCCGTCTCAATTGATGGAAATTCTTTCAGAATTTCATCATATGTTACGAACCCTCTTTGACGCCCCTTTGAGAGAAGCTCTCGTGCCTTTCTTTCAAGCGCTTTGGTTTTTTTTGATACAACCTTTTTAGTGAGCGGTTTACTTTTCTTGGGGACAAGTTTTTTCTTTGCGACCTTCTTTTTAGGCTTAGATTTCTTTTTCGCCGAAACAGATTTTTTGGTTTTTTTAACCTTTTTTACAATCTTCGTCTTTTTCTTCTTTTCGCCAGCTGGCGGATTCTTTTTTGTTTTTTTCTTCGGCATTTTTTATTTAGTATTAATATTTGCTAATTCATCTGATAATTCTTTATACTTTTTCAGCTTTTTTGATATTTTTTCAGAATCGCCTTTCTCTTCTGCTGATTTTAATTCTCCGAAAACTTTCTCTAAATCATCTTTGATATATTCTTTTTTTAGATGATATATAAGTTCATCAAGGTCTTCTCTTATTTTGTCTGAGTCATCATTTGTCAATTCTGCTTCAAACAAAAGTTCTTCAAAACGATCCCCCTGATTTAAAAGACTTTCGACCTTTTCTATACCTACAATCTTTTTCAAGTCCGTAATAACTGAGTCAACATTAACAAGCGATTTGTCCATACTTTTCTGCCACAGAATTATGCCTGCAAGCTTATTTTCTATAGAACTTCGTTTGGTGGATTCAGGTGTTCTCTCTTCTATACTTGATTTATATTCTCCAAACTCTGGACATATCTGTGCAGGCAGGACATTTTCAACTTCCTCTCGCACTGCATCTTCCGCAACTCCAAGCCTGTGTGCTACAACTGATATGAAATGCTCCTGATCAATCTTATTTGAAATTACTTTAATATATGGAAGTACAGTTTGTCCAACTTTTAGACGCAGTTTTCTCTTATCGTCTATTGAATCTCTAAGTATATCAAGATAGAAGTCTACAATATGTTTTGAATTCCTAATTGCTTTTTTCCATTCGTCCTTACTTCTATTCAAAACATCAGATGGATCTTCTCCCTGTTTTAAATGCGTAACCTTAACATCCATACCTAAAGAGAGCATCAGCATTGCACTCTTTCCAGATGATGCTACTCCCGCAGAATCAGAGTCAAATGCTAACACAACGTTTCCTGAAAGTCTCTTTAAAAGTCCTACTTGTTCTTCTGTGAGTGCGGTCCCTGAAAGTGCTACAGTATTTGTAAATAGAGCTTGATGTGATAGAAGTATGTCCATCTGTCCTTCAACGACAATTGAGAAATTTAATTTCCTTATTGAAAATTTCGCTTTATCGTAGCCATAAAGTATTTTAGATTTGCTGAAAAGCTGTGTTTCTGGAGAATTAATATACTTGGCCTCATTTTCATTATCTTTAAATATTCTTCCGGAAAATGCTATTATCCTACCTGAATTATCAGAGATAGGGAACATAATTCTACCGCGAAATCTATCATAATAATCTCCGCCTTTCTCAGATTTTTTTATAAGTCCAGCTTTATTAATCTCATCGGTGTTGAACTTACCTTTCAAGTGTTCATATAAAGAACTCCATGAATCTGGAGAATACCCTACACGCCACGTTTTTATCGTTTTATCATCAAGACCTCTTTTTTTCAGATACTCTAATACTTTTTTCTGCTTGTTTAAATTTTCTTCAAAGAACAATGTTGCGTCCTCCATAATACTGTGGAGACGTGACTTTTCATCTCTTATATCCTGTCTCTCATATACAATCTGTACTCCCGCTTTTTCCCCGAGAATTTTAAGCGCACCAGTAAAATCAACACCTTCAAACTGCTCTACGAATGAAAAGATGTCACCCTTTGCATTACACCCAAAACAATAATATGAATTTCTTGCAGGAGATACAAAAAAAGATGGGGTCTTTTCATTATGAAATGGACATTTCGCCTTTAGATTACTTCCTGCCTTTTCTAATTTTATATACTGGCCTACGACATCCACAATCCCTAATTTTTCTTTAATTTGTTCTACTTGTGTTGCCATAATTATTTTGACGTTTTCCGCCGGCTGGCGGATTATTCTTCCTCTAAATCTTCTCCTTCTTCCTTCTTTTTCGCTACCATCTTTGCTTTAGCACTTCCCTCAAACCCTGTTCCAGCTGGAATCAATCTTCCGATTATAACATTTTCTTTGAGTCCGATAAGCTTATCCTGTCTTCCTCTGACTGCGGCGTTTATAAGAATCTTAGTAGTATTTTGGAATGACGCAGCAGAAAGAAAACTTTTTCGCGAAAGTGACACTTCAGAAATTCCTAGAACCAGAGGGTCAGCAGAAGGTGTGGTCTTATTATTTTCCTTAGCCCTTTCAACTGCTTCTTTGAACTCAAAATTGTCTATTACATCGCCTGGAGTTATATTCTCGTCAGAGGACTCTTTTACTTTCCTTCTTGAGAACATTTGTTTGATTATAACCTCTATATGCTTGCGTGATATAGAAGCTCCTTGAAGCTCGTAAATCCTGTTGATTTCACTGATTATATAGTCCTGTGCCCTCTCTTTTCCTGCATACTTGAATAACTCCTCTATATTAGCAGAGCCGTCGGTTAAGAAATCACCCTTAAGTACCTTGTCGCCGAGCTTTACAAGAGTCATTCTTCTAAAGTGAACTGAGTATTCTGTATTTTTCTTAGATTTTGCCGCCTTATCTCCAGCATTTGGAAGAAGTATAATTATTTTTTCTTTTCCATCATTTTTTATCTCTGAAATTGTTCCATCAACATGAGCTATAATTGCAGGATTCTTTGGAGACCTTTTTTCAAACACTTCCTCAACTCGCGGAAGTCCTTGAGTAATGTCGCCTCCAACTGATGCGGTGCCCCCAGTGTGGAATGTACGCATAGTAAGCTGTGTTCCTGGCTCACCGATAGCCTGTGCCGCAACAGTACCAACTGCTTCTCCTATTTCAATAAGATTATTTGTTGTCATATCCATACCATAGCAGTTCTGACAAATCCCCTGCTGAGTTTTACATACCATAGGAGAACGTACAATAACACTTTCAATTCCAGCGTCTTCAATCTCTTTTGCTTCTTCTGCATTCAGAAAAGTTCCTTTTTTAAACATTACATTTCCTTTTGTGTCTTTAACATCTTCTGCAAGTAATCTTCCCTTTATATTTCTTGCAATTGAAATCTCAAGTCCAGACGCACTTATTTTATTTATTGTAACCCCTGTTTTAACTCCACAATCCTTCTCTGTCACGATAGCGTCTTGAGCAACATCAAAAAGTCGCCTTGTTAGATACCCCGCCTTTGCAGTTTGCAAAGCCGTATCGGCAAGACCCTTCCTTGAACCATGAGTAGTAATAAAATATTCAATTGGAGTAAGTCCTTCTTTGATTGAAGTAGTTATAGGGAATTCAATTGTTTCTCCTTTTGTGTTTTGCATAAGCCCCACCATACCGGACATTTGAGTAAACTGACCTATTGACCCTCTAGCTCCTGCTTTCCACATATCATATACTGAACCATCTTTCTCTAGCGTGTCTGGAATCTGACTTTCAATATCATTTTTTGCTCCAATCCATGTTTCTATATTCATTCTTCTTTTCTCATCTTTTGAAAGTAGCCCGTCGTTATATTGCTCTAATATTTCTTTTGATTTGTTTTTAGCTTTTTCTATAACTTCTTTTTTACCTTCAGGTACTATAACATCATCAATACCCCATGTGATGCCAGAGTATGTAGCATATTTGAATCCAAACCTTTTTATTTTATCTATAATCTTTGGAATCTCTCCCAGTCCGTAAACTTTTATAAGATCCTCAACAAGCGCCATCATACTTTTCTTTGTAATTTCATAATCAATGTATGGATAATCATTTGGAAGAGTATTATTAAAGAATATTCTGCCTACTGATGTTTCAAATGGTTTTCCTTCAAACTTTGCATATCTTGGTCTATCAGATGGCATCACTTTTATTTTCGCTCTAAAACCAATGTCACCGAAATCATATGCCGTAATCGCATCATTTGGTGTTGCAAAAATCTTCCCTTCTCCTTTGTATCCTGGAATGATTTTTGTCATCCAATAACATCCTAGTACTATATCAAGTAGTGTTGATGAAATAACAGGGTCACCATTGCCCGGTTTAAGAATGTTTTTATTAGCAGATATAATATTTCTTGCTTCCGTCTGTGCCTCTTTTGACAAGGGCAAATGAACTGCCATCATGTCTCCATCAAAGTCCGCATTAAAAGCAGGGCACACAAGAGGGTGAATTTGAATGGCATTACCTTCAATCAAAATCGGTCTAAAGCCCTGAATACCCTGACGATGAAGTGTTGGAGCACGGTTTAGAAGCACATATTTGTCTTTGATTACCTCTTCTAAAATTGCCCATACTTCAGGGATACCTTCATCTATAAGGCGTCCCGCACCACGAATATTGTACGCAAGTTCCCTTTCAAGAAGTTTTGAAATCACAAATGGTCTGAAAAGTTCAAGCGCCATATGCTTTGGAAGACCACATTCATCAAGTTTCAAGTCCGCCCCAATAACAATCACTGAACGCGCTGAATAATCAACTCGTTTACCGAGAAGGTTTTGTCTAAAATATCCTTGTTTTCCTCTTAGATAATCTGACAATGACTTCAATGGCCTTCTCTGTGACTGACTCATTGCTGAAAATAGCGTATTGCCGTGTCTTATTGAATTATCCAGAAGCGCATCAACCGCTTCTTGCAGAATTCTTTTCTCGTTTCTAAGGATTACATCAGGCGCGTTGATGTCTTTCAACTTCTTGAGACGATTATTTCTGTTTATAACTCTTCTGTACAAATCATTAATATCAGATGTTGCATGCCTTCCGCCTTCAAGTGCAACCATCGGCCTTAGCGCAGGAGGTATCACTGGGATACGAACCATAAACATCCACTCTGGACGAATGTCAGCAGAGAACATTGCTTTTATAAGAGAGAGTCGTTTGTTTAGTTTCTCTCTTTCAACAGATCCCGCTTTTGTGAGTCGTTCTTCAAGCTTTGAAATTAGTTTCTTGAGGTCAAGTTTTTTGAAAATATCATATATTGCTTCAGCTCCTATTCCTGTTTCAAAAAGTGTTCCATACTTTATAGCGTACTTGTGATAAACAATCTCGTCTAAAACAACTCCTTCTTCAATACTCTCAATTTCCTGTTTTGCAGTTACAAAAAGTTCTTTGAGCTTTGTTTTTGTTTTTTCATCATTTGCCGCTTTGCTTTTTGTTTTGTATTCAACATCAAGTTCTTTTAAGATTCTCGATTTCTCAGCATCAACAACTTTTGTAACAATATATCCAGCAAAGTAAATAACCTTTTCTACATCGGAAGCAGAGATTCCAAGTATCAAACTTATTCTTGAAGGTATACTTCTCAAGAACCATATATGCGATACGGGAGTGGAAAGCTCTATATGCCCCATTCTTTCACGCCTTACAACTGAGCGTGTTATTTCAACGCCACATCTCTCACAGACAATTCCTCTGTATCTTATACCTCTATATTTGCCACAATAACATTCATAATCTTTTTCCGGTCCAAAAATCTTTTCGTCAAAAAGACCATTCTTCTCTGCTCTCTGTGTTCTATAATTGATAGTTTCTGGTTTTGTAATTTCACCAAATGACCAGTCGAGTATTACATCTGGAGATGCAAGCTTCAAAGACACTGTATCAAAGTTTTCTGTATTAAATGCGCTTTTTTTTGTTTTATCATCCATAATAAATTTTTAATTGTTCTTTTTTAAAAGTTGAATGTCAAGTGACAATCCCCTCAAATTATTAAGGAGTACATTAAATGCCGCGGGTGTGTGCGGATGACTGATTTTCTCACCTTTGACAATAGCATCAAATACTTCTGATCGACCTAATATATCGTCTGATTTTATGGTAAGCATCTCTCGGAGCGTATATGCTGCCCCATATCCGAGAAGCGCCCACACTTCCATTTCTCCAAATCTCTGTCCACCTGACTGCGCTTTTCCACCTAGTGGTTGCTGTGTGATAAGAGAGTATGGGCCAATTGAGCGCATATGTATCTTGTCTTCAACCATGTGGTGAAGTTTCAGAATGTACATATAACCTACTGAAACATCCTGTCCAAATTTCTCTCCAGTTCTGCCGTCATACAAAGGCATTTTCCCATTTTCATTGAATCCTGCTTTCTTTAGCTCTTCTTTTATCTCATTGTCGTCAGCTCCTGCAAAAGAAGGAACAATTGCCTGATACCCAAGCGTGTTTGCAGCAAGCCCAAGATGGAGCTCAAGTATTTGACCTAAGTTCATTCTTGAAGGCACTCCGAGAGGGGTCAAAATAACATCAACCGGCTGTCCATCGTCAGTGTAAGGCATATCCTCTTCAGGTAAAATCATAGAAATAACTCCTTTATTACCATGGCGTCCAGCAAGCTTGTCACCAACTGAAACGTTGCGCAGTTGTGCGACAATAATGCGAATTTTTTTTATAACTCCTGATTCAAGAGTGTCTCCTTTTTCGCGAGAGAAAACTTTTACTCCGATTACTCTCCCGCGCTTCCCACCCTCAAGACGAAGTGATGTATCTTTCACATCTTTTGCCTTTTCACCAAAGATGGAGCGTAGAAGCCGCTCTTCTGGAGTAAGTTGTGACTCACCTTTTGGAGTAACTTTCCCGACCAAGATGTCACCTTGCCTGACTTCAGCACCTATCCGCACGATTCCATCTTCGTCTAAATTTCTTAGTTTTATTTCACCAACATTTGGGATGTCGTGAGTTGTAACTTCTGGACCAAGTTTCGTATCACGAACATTTACTTCAAATTCATCTATTCTAATGCTTGTGAATTTGCTGTTTTTGACAAGTCGTTCAGAAAGAATGATAGCGTCTTCGTAATTTGCGCCAAACCATGACATAAATGCAACTCGTACATTCTGTCCTAGAGCCATTTGCCCATTTGCACTTGATGAAGTGTCCGCAAGAAGTTGTCCTTTTTTTATCTTTTGTCCAAGTGTGATTGCCGGACGCTGATGAAATACAGAGAAATCATTTGTGCGTGCAAAATTTATAAGGTCATATTGAGTTTTTTCCTTTTTTGAATTCTCAACAATAATCTTCTTAGCATCAACATGCGTAACTGTTCCATCTGTTTTTGATATGACGACTCGCCCTGTATCGCGTGCTGCGCCTTCTTCAATACCTGTTGCTACAAGCGGAGCATCGGGCACAATAGAAGGTGTTGCTTGTTTCTGCATATTAGAGCCCATAAGTGCTCTGTTTGCATTATTGTGTTCAAGGAAAGGAATCATTGATGTTGCAGCAGAAAATGCCTGATTTGTAGCAACATCAATGAAATGAACCTCGTCTTTCTCTACAAGATTTGGTTCACCTCCTTTGCGTACTTCTACAAAATCTTCAACTATATTGTTTTTGTTGTCATATTTTGTAGCAGCATGCGCAATATTATATTTTTCTTCCTCATGGGCATTTAAATAAATTATTTCATCTGTAATTTTGCCGTTTTCAACTTTTGCATATGGTGTTTCAATCATTCCGAATTCGTTTATTCGCGCATACATCGCAAGTCTAAGTATCAGTCCAATGTTCGGACCCTCCGGAGTGTGGATAGGACACAATCGCCCATAGTGAGATGGATGCACATCACGCACTTCAAAACCTGCACGTTTACGGTCAAGTCCACCTGGACCCAGAGCTGAAAGCGTCCTCAAGTTTTCAAGTTCAGAAAGGATATTTTGCTGATTCATAAATATAGAAAGCTGACTTGTAGTAAAAAACTCCTTAACACTTGCTTGCAAAGGTCTTGGGTTTATAAACTGAACAGGAAGAGTTGTCTCAGAATCAACAGTGGACATTCTGTCTTGAATATTTCTTTTCATTCGTGACATTCCGACTCTTACTTTCTGCTGGAGCATTTCTCCTACATACCGCACACGCCTAAATCCAAGATGGTCAATATCGTCTGAAACTGCTCCTGGAGTATTATTGAGTGTTATGATGTTAGAGATAATCGCCACAAGATCATCAAGAGAAATCGTTCTCTTTTCCATTTCCGCATCAGATAGTGCCCTTCCGAATCTCTGATTAAAACGATATCGTCCAACTTTTGAAAGGTCATATCTGTCAGAACTAAATATTGAATCAATGAATTCTTTCGCATGTGCAGGGGTCGCAGGGTCGCCGTCTCTTAACTTTTTATGAATCTCTATATAGGCCTCCTCTACTGTCTTTGCAGGGTCTGCTTCAAGAGACTTGTTTATTATATCTTTGGCAAATTTATTACTTGCAAAAAGGGAAGTCATGTCCCTGTCAAAATGCGCTCCCAAAATGCGAAGAAGGGATGTAATAGGGAATTTTCTTTTCCTGTCTACTTTTACATAGATAACACCATCTGGCTCAGACTCTATCTCTATCCATGCACCTCGTGAGGGAATAATCTTTGCGCCAAAATAAACCTTTCCTTTAAGTTCTTGCGACGTGAAGAAAACACCAAAAGAGCGTGCAAGTTGTGCGACGACAACACGTTCAATTCCATTCATAATAAATGTGCCGTGGTCTGTCATCATAGGAAAATCCGTCAAGAAGATTTCCTGCTCTTTAACACTTCCCGTTGTTTTGTTCTTAAGGCGGACAGTAGCTCGGAGAGGTGCGTCGTATGAGAGCATATTTTCTTTTGCATAATGCTCATTGAATTTTGGTTTGTCGATTTCAAAATTAACAAATTCAAGTTCAAATTTTTTCTCTGAATAATCGTTAATTGGAGAGATTTCCTTAAAAACTTCTTTAAGACCGGTTTTTATTATCCAGTTGAAAGAATCAAGTTGTGGTTCAACAAGATTAGGAAGTTCTACAAGAGGCTTCTTGAAGCGTCCAAAATATTTTTTTTCTATAGATTTTGTGGTTTCTTTTTTTGTGCTCATAAAAATAACCCTAAAACCAACACAACAAAGACCACGCCTTTGTGATGGCTTTATAATTTAGAAAATATTTAATTATTTTTCTTGCTCCCGCAAAATATAAAAGTGATTAAAATATGTATAATCCTTCTAATAAAACGATATAAAAAAACAGCCTTAACTCAATCTGCACAGTAGAAAAACACGATTTGAGTAGTGTACAGGAAACCGTATTTCCTGTCAATAGAGTTTTCCACAATCCCTCTTTACGGCTCACACAGCTGTGTTTTAGGACATAAAAACAAGGTATCATTTCTGATACCTTGTGTATCCTGTTAACATTTGAGTTTTCGTCTTTACTGACATAGAGACGCTCATCTCCAGAACACATTATTTTACCGTGTTTATAAACAGCCTCTAGTTCGTTTTTATCAAACAATCTGTGAATTGTCTATAAGCAGGGCATTAATTTATATGGGTGGGACACTAGTGCTATTGTCTTGTTTAAAATAAACAATATATTTTTAAAACAAACAGCATATCGTCCCACCCTATTTAATTTTGAGATATGGGAAAATTTTTAATGAACTATTTTACGTAAAATAACATAGATATATTTATGTATCAAATTGAGAAAAATTTATTTCAAAGTGTAATATATCCCCCTCCTAGTACTTTGCGCTGTGATTTGGTGGGTGCGGCAGGACTCGAACCTGCGGAGTCCGAAGACGCTTGGTTTACAGCCAAGTGCAATTGCCACTATGCGACGCACCCTAATGGAGTTATGTTAGCACTTTTTCTGCGCGGATACTACTCTTCACGCTCTTTCCCTTTTTACTTCCTTTTTTTGTCACATCAAATGTAAACTCATCTTTTTTGAACCCGATTTCGATTGAACCACCTTCAGCCACTCCTTGAGAGATTATGAGTGACGCAACTTTTGTAAGTATTTTATTTTGTATCAAGCGCTTGAGAGGTCTTGCTCCATACTGCGGGTTGTATCCTTCCTTTGCCAAATGTGAGAGAACCTCCGGCAATATATTAAGCGCAATTCCCTTCTCTTCAAGACGTTTCTTCACAATCTCCACTTGAATCTTAACAATCTCTTTCACAGCAACAGGGGTGAGGATGTTGAACAATATTATTTCATCAAGACGATTAAGGAATTCCGGACGGAAGTAGTCCTTCAAACTCTCCGTGACTTTGTTCTTTGCTTCCTCATACTGTGCATTGCTGTCATCCCCTACTGTAGAGAATCCAATGTTCTTCATCTTGTCTATATGCTCTGAACCAATATTTGATGTAAGAATTATTATCGTGTTTTTGAAGTTAACAGTTCTTCCTTTGGCATCTGTCAAACGTCCATTATCAAGAACCTGAAGCAAAATATTGAACACTTCGGGATGCGCTTTCTCTATCTCATCAAACAAGAGCACGGAGTATGGTCTGTGGCGTACGGTCTCAGTCAAAGAGCCACTCTCATCGTGACCAACGTACCCAGGAGGTGCGCCTATAATTTTTGAGACTGCGTGCTTCTCCATATACTCTGACATATCAACTCTTATAAGAGCTTTCTCGTCGTCAAACATAAACTCCGCAAGCGCTTTCGTAAGCTCAGTTTTGCCAACACCAGTTGGACCTAAGAACAGAAACGATCCTATTGGTCTGTCAGGGTCAGCAATACCAGCGCGTGAGCGCTTCACAGCATCAGCGATTTTCCTGACAGATTCACCCTGTCCGATGATTTTCTTTTCAAGAGTATCTTCCATCCTGTTTAACTTCTCAGCCTCTTCTTCAAGCATTCGTGTCACAGGAACATTGGTCCAACGCGACACGACATCTGCGATGTCTGCCTCCATAATTTCCTCTTTCAAAATCCTACGGGAGCGCTGGAGTTTTTTGAGTCGTTTTGTTTTTGTCTCAAATTCTTTTTCCAAAGAGGGAAGTTGGCCGTATCTGATTTCTGCTGCTTTTGTAAGATCGGCTTTCGCTTCAGCTCCTTCCGCCTCAATACGAAGTGTCTCAAGTTCTTTTTTGATTGCTTTTATCTCTCCCAGAACTTCCTTTTCATTATTCCATTTAAGTTCTATTTCTTTCGTCTTTTCTTTCATATCCGCTATGTCTTTGTCAATCTTCTTCACGCGCGATATTGTCTTTTTGTTGCCTGAGCTCTCCAGATCTTTTTTGAGTGCTTCCTTTTCAATCTCAAGTCGCATAATTTTCCTATGTGCTTCTTGAAGAACAGGCGGCTTGTTTTCAAGTGATATTCGCAGTGAAGATGCTGCTTCATCAATCAGATCAACTGCCTTGTCCGGCAGAAATCTATCCGTAATGTAACGGCTAGATAAATTCACAGCAGAGATAATAGCTTCATCTGTGATCTTTACTCCATGATAAAGTTCATATTTTTCGCGAAGTCCACGCAAAATTGCAATAGTATCGTCAACAGATGGCTCTTGAACATAAACTGGCTGGAAGCGTCTTGTGAGTGCTGGATCTCTTTCAATATGTTTTTGATATTCCTTGAGTGTTGTTGCACCTATCGCACGAAGGTCCCCCCGAGCTAAAGCGGGCTTAAGCATATTAGATGCATCCATAGCACCCTCCGCAGCTCCTGCACCTACAATAGTATGAATCTCGTCAATAAATAAAATGACATTACCCTCTGCTCTTTCAATCTCACGCATTATACTCTTGAGACGTTCTTCAAATTCCCCTCTGTACTTTGTACCGGCAATTAGGAGTCCCAAGTCAAGAGAGAGAAGCTCTTTATTTTTGAGCGATTCAGGTACATCTCCACTTGCCATTTTCTGCCCGAGACCTTCTGCAATTGCAGTTTTACCTACTCCTGCCTCACCTATTAGTATTGGGTTGTTTTTGGTTCTGCGTGAGAGAATTTGTATAACACGAGCGATTTCGTTGTCACGCCCCACAACTGGGTCAAGCTTGTTTTCTGATGCAAGTTTTGTAAGAGATCTTGTGTATTTTGCCAAAGCTCTAAAGCGCTTTGGCTGGTCAGCTTCGGTGACTTTGCTGTGCTTTAACTCCTGCAAAACTTGCGCAACTGAATTTCTGTCTAATTTAAAACGAGCAAGGATTTCCCTAGTCGGACCTGGATAATCAAGAATAGTAATAAAAAGATGTTCTGTTGAAACAAACTGGTCACCAAAATGCGACGCAACTTTGCTTGACCCCTCAAGTACTTGCGCAAGTTCTGGGGTAAGGTAGAGCTGTTGGGATGGAGAAAGTACAGAAGATGTTTCTGGTGCTTCAAGTGTTTCAAGCAAAGTGTCAGTCAAGAGCATTGTGTCAACATCAAGCTTTTCCAGGATAGAGAAAACCATACTCTCTTCCTGAAGAACAAGAGCAGTCAAAAGATGAAGCGGATTTACATGATTTTGTCCGCGTTCAACCGCAAGTTCGTGGGCTTTGCGGATTGCTTCTTTTGCTTTTGTTGTAAAATTAGTAAATGGAGGCATGTTAAAAATTTTTAATTTTTAAAACTACAGAATATTTTACTCAGCAGAAACCTCATCTCCCGCTTTCTCACTTGCCTGAATATCTGAAAGTGCAGATTTTATATCCAAGACCGGTTCAAACAAAGCAGTCTTCCCTATGAATGAATCCGTAGTTGAGATACCAATTACTTCACCAAACATATCAATCAATGGACTACCTGTAATCACATCATCCTCATCAATACTTGTTTTTATAAGAGAAAGAATCATAACTGGCTCGGTAGGAACTTCTGTTTGACTTGCTTCTTCGTCTCCTGTCTCATCCTCAGGAATACTCACTTCAATCTCGTCTTCAATAAGTCCGGAGATTATTCCTATTGCAACATCCGTTCGTCCCTCTCCAGTGAGAGAAATGACAGTCTGACCAAGCTTGAAAGTGCTTTCATTTGAAAAAGCCACAGGAGAAAATACGATTTCTTCCTCTCCTTCAGGTATTTCAATTGTAAGAAATACTGATGGCTTTTCTTCACCCCCATCTACGACATTTGCATTAAATATTTCCCCACTTACTGTTTCTATTTTATATGCTTCGGTACCATCTATAACAGACGGGTCTGTTGCAATCATTCCGTCACGCGATACGATAACACCAAGACCAACAAGTTTGCCCGCAGTTCCATCAGCATTTATTTTTTTGATTCTAACAACACTTTTTGAGTTTTTCTCAATTGAGTCTGTTATAAGGTCATCTTCTTTCACAACAACTGTGACTTCTTTTGTGATAACATTTGCGCCTTGAGATTTGTCCGGCACAACTTTCTCAACAGTTCGCTCAACCACGCGGTTAATCGTCTGCGTTATAGCAGGTGGAGCCTGATCCATAAGAGTAACTGTCACGATACCTGTAGCAATAGAAGTAACGAAACTCACAAGTAGAGTCAACAGTACAATCTGCATTTTTGTTAATCGTTCAATGTCCATAATTTAGTATAAGTATAAAGTATTAAGTATATATAATCAAGAAATCCTGTGTAAAATATAACATTTCAGTCTTTCCGAAAGTTTTTTGATAATATCACAGATACTGTTTTTGTCAAATTACTACTTACTTGAATATTTTTTGACACTCTCACTCAAAATTTTGATTACGTAGTCAATATCTCCTTTTGTAGTATCTTTTCCAAGAGAAAACCTCAAAGAACTTTTAGAGCGCTCCTTGCTGTACCCTAGTGCCTCTATTACATACGAACCTTCATCTTCATCTCCCTCCCTGCAGGCACTTCTTGTCGCACAAGCTATTCCTTTGTTGTCTAAAATTATCACCATAAATTCTCCGTTCATATTAGGTATGTATATATTTATATTATTCGGCACTCGCAATTCCTTACTACCATTAACTTCTGCTTGTAGAATTTCTTTGAGTAACTTATCAATAAAATAATCTCGCAGTTCTGTAAGTCTTTCTGATTCTTTTTGCTTTTCCCTATCAGCGAGTTCTAATGATTTTGCAAACCCTACAATAAGAGGAACATTTTCAGTTCCTGCTCGTAGTCCACCTTCTTGATTTCCTCCTTTTATTATTGCTTGCATTTTTATCTCTTTTTTCTTATATAAACACCCGACGCCCTTGGGCCCATAAATCTTCTGCCCGCCGAGCGTCATTATGTCCACTCCAAGTTTTATTGTATTGAGTGGCAAGTAAAGTGGTGCTTGAGATGCATCTGTATGAAATAAAATATTTGAATTATATCCTTTCTTTTTATGTCTCACGGCCTTGGCAATCTCTGCTATAGGCTGTATCGTCCCTATTTCATTATTAACATACATTATAGAGACTAAAACAGTGTTTTTTTTGATTGCTTCTTTTACATCTTTAGGGTTTACCACACCGCTCTCATTTACTTCAACATAAGTAACTTCAAGACCATTTTTTTCAAGTTCTCTAAAAACTTCAAGAACTGACGGATGCTCAATAGTACTCGTTACAGCATGAGAGTTCTTAAGATTATCTATGATGCCTATAATAGCTAGTCCGTTAGATTCTGTTCCTCCTGATGTGAATATAATTTCCTCGTTTTGTGCATTCAAAATATCTGCCACATTTTTACGCGCAGTATCAAGAGCTCCTTTTGCGATGATTCCTTTTTTGTGTAATGAGTTTGCGTTTCCAAAATTCTCCGCAAAATACGGCTGCATAACTTCCAAAACTTCTGCCCGCACAGGAGTAGAAGCAGCATAATCCATATAAATTCTTTCTTTTTTCTTTCTAAATATTGACATAGTTATATATTACACGTATTAATTTTTTTTCAAAATAGTGTATAATGCAAGCTTGTATGCAATTTGATATTTCTTCAATTCCAATATACATGATATACGCACTTGGAGGGGTTTTGATATTTCTCGTTGTGTGGATTATAGGGCTTGAGAGAAAAGTCAAAAAGTTTACATACGGTAAAAACGGTAAAAGTCTTGAAGATTCAATAATGACGATAAAAGGAGACCTGAATGACTTGGAAAAATTCAGAAAGGATATGGAGGAATACTTAACTCAAGTGGAGAAACGTTTGAGAAGAAGCACGCAAGGCATAGAAACAATCAGATTCAACCCTTTCAAAGGAGCCGGACAGGGCGGAAACCAGAGCTTTGCAACCGCGTTTTTAGATGAAAATGGTGACGGCCTTGTTATATCAAGCTTGTATGCAAGAGAAAGAGTAAGTATATTTTCAAAACCAATCAAAAAATATGTTTCAGAATTTGAACTTTCAGAGGAAGAGAAAAAAGCAATTGACAGCGCAAAGAAAAAGCTGAAATAGCTATATATGTTAATCCCCTATTATGACAAAAGAAAAAACAGACAAAAAAATAGTACGACCGCCTGTTATTGTTGTAATGGGGCACATAGACCATGGCAAGTCGGCACTTCTTGATTATATAAGAAAGACTAATATTGTGGAGAGCGAGCATGGAGGCATCACTCAACATCTCTCTGCTTATGAAGTAACACACAAAGAAAGAAAGATTACTTTCCTTGATACTCCTGGACATGAAGCATTCAAGAAAATGCGTTTCCGAGGCGCTGAAGTCGCTGACATCGCTGTCCTTGTCGTGTCAGCTGAGGAAGGTGTAAAAGCGCAAACACTTGAAGCACTCAAATCTATCCGTGAAAATAAAATTCCTTTTATAGTTGCAATAAATAAAATAGACAAACCAAGCGCTGATGTTGAAAAAACAAAACAAAATATTCTTGAAAATGAAATTTATTTGGAAGGTCTCGGAGGAAACGTGCCGTTTACTCCAATATCTGCAAAGACGGGCGAGGGTATTCCAGAGCTTCTTGATATGATGCTTCTTGTAGCTGACCTTGAAGAACTCTCCGGTAACTCTGAGGGACAAGCAAGTGGAATTGTAATTGAATCACATCTTGATCAGAAAAAAGGAATCTCTACAACACTTATAATAAAAGACGGAATACTTAAGATTGGGTCATTCATCGTCGCTGGTGATGCCTTGTCTCCTGTGAGAATAATGGAAGATTTTCACGGAGAGCAAATCAAAGAAGCTGTCTTTTCAAGTCCTGTAAAAGTTGTAGGTTTTAGTAAAATACCTGTTGTAGGATCATCTTTTGAAACATTTAAAAGTAAAAAGGATGCCGAAAAGGTAGTTGTAAAGACAGATAAGAAAATTGAAAATCTATCTCTGCAAGAGAGTGCTGAGGATATGGTTGAGATTCCTATAATACTTGTTGCAGATGTTTTAGGGACGATTGATGCAATAGAGCATGAACTTGAAAAACTCGAAAATGAAAGAGTTAAAATACGAATTATAAAAAAGAGCGTTGGCTCTATTTCAGAAGATGATATAAAAACCGCAAGCGGAAAATCTGGGACACTAGTCGTCGGCTTCAACACAAAAGCTGATAATCCCGCTACTACTCTTGCAAACCGTCTAGGGATTGAGATAAAAGTATTTAATGTCATCTACAAAATTGGAGAGTGGTTGAGTGAAGTCATAAAAGAAAACACACCAAAAATACAGGTGGAAGAAAAAACAGGGTCGGCAAAGATCCTGAAAATATTCAGTAAGGTCAAAGACAAGCAAGTGTTAGGTGGGAAAGTCACAGAAGGAGAGCTTTCTGTGAAAGAAAAAGTCAATATATTGAGACGTGGTGAAGAGGTCGGCAAAGGAGAAATTGTTAACCTACAGCAGAGCAAGGCAAATGTTAAAGAAATAAAAGGCGAGGGTGAGTTTGGAGCGCAGATTCAAGCACGTGTGGAGATTGCTATAGGAGATACAATAGAGGGCTTCATCGTAAGAGAAAAATAAGTTAATATGTCGTTGAGGACTGAGAAAGTTTGTGAACTTATAAAAGGACTTGCAGCAGAGTTTCTTGCAAGAGAGTCGGACAGGACTTCTATAATCACAGTTACGCGTGCAGATGTATCAAACGATCTGAAGAACGCGACGGTATACTTCACAGTGTATCCGGAGAAAAGTGAAGAAGCAGCCCTTCTATTTGCAAAAAGAAGAAGAAGTGAGTTCAAAAAGTATGCTCGAGATAAAATGAAAATGAAACGAATTCCATTCTTTAACTTTGAGATTGATGAGGGAGAGAAAAACAGACAAAGAATTGATGAGCTCTCTAAAGAATAAGGCCTGGTAGCCAAGTGGTAAGGCAGGGGTTTGCAAAACCTCTATACGGGAGTTCAATTCTCCCCCAGGCCTCCGCGTATCCTGTACAAAGTGCCGGGGAGAGGACTTGAACCTCCACGGATTGCTCCACTAGTTCCTAAAACTAGCGTGTCTACCAATTCCACCACCCCGGCACTTTACACACGATTATTATTTTATTTTAATATTCTATCATAGTCCGCCCAGTAGGACTCGAACCTACGACCCTCTGCTTAAGAGGCAGGTGCTCTACCAAACTGAGCTATGGGCGGTTGGTGCTGGGAGCGGGAGTCGAACCCGCATGGGCTTGCGCCCACAAAATTTTAAGTCTTGCGTGTATACCAGTTCCACCATCCCAGCATATTTCATATATATTATCACATTTAATTAACATTTTTAATGCCTAAAGCTTACGCTTTAGGCATTCGAGTTTGCTTGACAATATAACATTCGGTGATATAATAGCAATAGAAGTATAGTTACATTGGGTAATTATACAAATTCAGATTTTTGACAAATCAAAAGAAAGCGAGGTATGTCGTGAAGAAAATTTTGATATGGTTATTATCTAAACTTATAGACAATAACCAGCAAAACGAAGAAAATGGTAAAAAAAAGGAACGTAAAAAAAAGGAACGTAAAAAAAAGGAACGTAATAGCATTGACCCTAGACGTATAAAATATAGACATGGTCAAAGAGGTAATAAGATTATTTTTGCTTGTGCGGTATGGATTATATTATTTCTTATTTTTCTACCTCTTGGTATCTTCTTTCTTGGTTTCTTCTATGGAAGTTTGATATCTTATGCGGTATGGGTAATATTAATTACAAGAACATTGAAATTTTTTCTTGTATCTGTTCCAAAAGTAGGTGGTTTGGTTACTATGAATTTATATGACGGTTATATGGAAACATACGAACCTGGTGTACATTTTAAGTATCCATGGGAACAAGTGGAAAATGACCATTATATAAGTATGAGACTAGTAAACGAACATTTTGTAAAAAGTTTTCCAACAAATGATGGACCGAAAGTAAATCTGGGATGGACACTTCAATACTACGCAACTATTGCAGGCTTACCTAAATACATCGCCGTTGATGAATCAAAAATAAAAGGTGGATTTGAGGCTGTAGGAAACAGTTACCTATCAGATAGAACTGCGATCAAAACTGCAGTAGAAGCAAGAGAAGCGGTTAAGGAACTTGAAGCTGGATTAAAAAGATTGTTTGCAAAAACACCTGCTCAGGTAAGAGAGATGGACAGAGAAATGTTTATGAGAGATATATACATTTCTGAGAAAAAGCTTGAGGGTTATTCCGATTCAGATATTGAGAAAATCGAAGAAGAGATTGATAATCTAAAGGCAAAGATTAAGAATTTAGATAAAGAGATTAAGGATTCGAAAGAAGAAGTGGATTCAATCTCTGAAGACATACTTAAAGATAAAATCCATGAACAAAAGACAAAAAGAAGAGAAGTGGATATTCTGGAACGAGATCTTAAGAAAGCAACGGATAATAAAAAAGGATTAAACAAAGAAATAAAAGACCTCGAAGAAGGAATTGATAATATCTCTTCTGAAGATGAGCCTTCTAAACATGGACTAATAGAAAAGAGGGAAAGACTCTCTAATCTTAGAAACGAGAGAATGTTGTTATGCAGAGCAGTTAATAAAATGGAAGATAAACTCACACACATAGAGCAAAGTATGGCCATATATGATGAAGCGAAAATAGAGCAAGGGAAAAAAGTTATACCTGAAAAATTGATAGATGACTCTGTTTTAGAAGAAATATATGGTATCAATTTACGTATATCATCCGTTGATGAGGTGGCTTATGAGGAAAGATACCAGAAAATGCGTACCACAGATCAGATATCAGAGGAAATGGACAGAGTGACTGATAGAATGATTGTAAACTCAAAAGATGATGATGAGCCATTAACTCGAGAACAAGCTTACAATAATGCGTTGATAATAAACAACAACGCAACGAAAGATGTCCTGGAAACACCTGGTGGAGCAGGAGAAGCCCTTGCTTCGTTATTGCGATCATTTGGAACATTTCAACAAAGAAACGGGAACAGCAATGGTGATAGCAAAAAAAGAAGGGAGGGACGTTAAATGACTGAACATACAAGAGTATTACCAAATGAAATTAGAGAAGGAGCTCAAAAACCATTTAGATTTCTACGTAGAATTGGAGATATAAATGTATTTTTAGTTATAGTCACAATTATTATATTTTCATTTTATGGGAAATCTGATGAAAAGGTTGTAAAAACGAGTTTGTTAAACACTGAACAAGAAGGTTTTTATACGCAGGCGCAGAAAGAAGTTAATGTTGAGTATTTGAAAGTCACTGCGCCACCTTTTCCACAATTGTCACGAGAAATTGATACACGCGGATATGACTGGTCATGTGATAAAGATATAGCAGCTGGGCTTAAGAATATGAACAATCTCATCGCTGTAACAGTCAAGGACAGCAAAGGTGTTATAAAGACTTTTCGTGAAGAGCGTTTGCCAGATGGAAGAATAGCTGATCTATACATTCCATATGCAGATGCAGATTGTATTCAAGTAAGTTCACTTGAAACATATCCCGTTTCATCTTTAGTCACTTTGACTAAGAAACTATAGACAGGATATTACATAGCGAGGATGTTGATAAAATTTCATTACGAAATTTTATCACTTCCTCGCTTTTTTTATATTTAATTTATGGAGTTGAAAATCCAAACGTACCCCCTAAAATTCCTAAAATACCGTACACACCAATCATAATCAACAGTCCTATTATTCCCCATATCATATGTTTCTTCCCTACACTTCTTCCCTCTTCGTTTCCAGCGTTCATAATGAACTGCGCTCCTCCCCAAAAAAAAAGTAAAAGTGCTGCGGCAAACAAAACACCTATAAGAGGATTAATTATATAAAATTCAATCCTTCCTATTAATTCAGTTACCGAAGACATATTTTATCTTCTTATATCCTCTACAGATGGAACATTTATAGTATCTGTTTGATCTATATCAAATGTATCTCCAAGAAGATTTACAAGTCCCCATACAGAAACCATCACGAAAAGTGCAATGACTCCCCATATCATTATGTTTTTACCGTCACTTTTTTTCTCTTCGTCTCCAGTATTAAGAATATATTTTGAAAGACCTATAAAGAAGAACAAGAGAGCGACACCAACGACGATTGGCGTTGCAAGACCTATAAGATTTCCGATATCGTCTAAAACATCATCAAGCCTTGTAGCTGCAAAAGCAACTGCAGGGGTTAGAGCGAGAATTCCTAAAATAGCGTACTTTTTCATTATTTTTCTATTAAACTAATAATAAACGGCTAAATAAACGACCGATTAAATTTATAACTTATGCTGATATTGTAATACTAAGCCATATTGTTGTAAATAGCCCGATGTGGACTATTTAATAATTATTAGATTCTCATATTGTCAGGAAAAGGATTAGAGTTATCAGGAATCGTGCGAACTTCCCCTTCTCTTTCTTTTCCACCTTGATCAATGCCTTTATAAAATGTCTTGCCATCTTTTTGAAAATAACCTCCACTGCCACTTGTTCCTGGTGCTGGTGAACCAATAAAACCTGGCTGGCTAGGATTGCCAATTCCTCTACTTTCTCCAGCAGAACCTGCGAAAAATGTATTGTCCAGTACTTTTAGAATCCCTCCTATAGAAAACATAACAAAGAGGATAATTATCCCCCACACCATTATACTTTTACTGGCTTTTTTCTTGTCTTCGTTGTCTGAGTTGAGTAAAAGTTGAGAAAGCCCCCAAAAGAAAAACAAAAGAGCCAAAGCGCCAACTACAACAACCGCTTGATCTAAAAGATCAACAAATAATTTCATCAACTCAGTAAGGTTTCTCGGCGCTGCAAATACAACTGCTGGTGTCCCAAGTAAAGTAATTGATATGATTGTAAAATATTTTTTCATATTATGATTAAATATAAGTTTATTATATTCTAATAACTTGAGTTTGCGTAGGATCTTTTTTTATATTATCAACAGTACCTTCAATAGCACTTGCAAGTACAGAAGCACCTAAGACAACAACTGCACCTATTATTGTCCACATAATTGCCTTTTTAGCTGTTGCTAATTTTTCAGGATTACCTTGCGCACTAACAAAAAGAAAACCCGAATACACAAGCATCAAAACAACAATTGGTGTTGCAATAATCACTAATGCGCCTAGCATTGCATTTAAAAACTCACTTATTGTATTAATTGATTGTAGTGGATTTTCAAGTTTATTACTTCCAGAAGAGCCACCACCACTTACTTTTGCAAAAATAACACTCACAGGTAACAATAACAAAAATGCAGTAACAAACCAGTAAATATTTTTAAACTTTTTCATATTAAAAGTATCCCTCATTAAACTGATTTAATCAACATTATCTACTGCGCAAAAGAAGATTAAGCTCTTCATCAGCCATATCAATTGCCTCTCCAAGACGCGCACGTCCTGATGTTACTGACTCAACCATATTTTGGAAAATATCATCGGCCTCTACGCTATCTGGCTCAAGCCAAGCATTTGAGACAAGAGCAGAATCATAAAAGACAGAGGTAAAAGCACCTGAAGGTTCCCTTGAAAGAAGGTCTCGGCGAACAGGAGGAAGGCCCATTGCACTGGAGAACGCAGAGATATTAACAATATCTGTCAGCATAATCCCAACAATAAATGCTCCTGTGGGATTTCTCGATGCCCTCGGAACTGCAAATGCGCTCATTTCTCCATATGTCACTCTTCTATTAGAGTCTCTAAGTTGAGGTAATAGGCTCACATCAAAATTAAGATTCGGATTTGTGCGAATAATACTAGAAAGTTCGCTTGCAAATCCGAAATAAATTGCCAAGTCCCCCGATGCAAAGAGTTGTTTGGAATTTGAAAGTGATCTATTCCATGAATAGACAGATTTTACTGGATTTGAAAATTCAGTATAAAACCGTACTGCAGATTCTGCAGGAGATGTTGCAAAACCAAATTTCTCTTTAATTACCGACTTCAACTCTCCATCTACAAAGGCAACTATAGGATTACCGGATTGGATTATAAAAGCTGATAGAATCTCTTTTGCGTTTTCAATGTTATCAAACTCACCAAGTGCAACGAAACTTCTTGTGATATTAGAAGCAAGATCCCTTTGTGTTATCTTTGGACTAAGCACAAACAACTCGTCCCAATACTGTGGAGAGTTTGCGATTCCCGCCGTCTGAAAAATATCTCTGTTCCAATACATCACAAGTGGGTCAATAATAAATGGCAGACCGAGAATTCCCATTTCTGTAAGGTATAGCTCCCCTTCTTCTATAAAAGTATTTTTAAATTCTCTTTCGGAAAAACTCTTGTACGAAAGTTCTATGATCTTATCTTTGTGACGCACAATCCCATCATGTGGAAGCAGAAACAAATCAGGGCCTGTACCAGAAGCTAAAGCTTCTACAAATTCATTATTATATGTATTTTTGTCTTTCTCTGTATAATTAACTCCCACAAAATTATCGATTTCTATATTTATATCGTTAAACATAGCATCCATAAGTTCTTGCGGAACTGTGCCCCATATCTGAACTTTTCCTATCTCATTGTCATTTCCTCCTATTCCGCCAATACCAGAAAATGCAAGAACACCAATTACTGCAAATATTACAAAAACTGCTATTATCCCAATTTGAAAACTTGTCATGATTTTATAAATATTAAACCATAATGATGCTCACCTGCATCAAAATCTTGAACAAACTCAAAACCATTTTCAGAAAGTAATTTCCTCGCCTCGCTTTCTCTCACTATCACATCTCCGCTTGGTCCTATACCAGCAAACGAGTCAAGCCAGTCAACAACCAATACTTTTCCTTTTGGTTTTAATATACGCCGTGCTTCAATTATTACATTATTCTTTTCTTCAACTTGAAAAAGGTCATTTGCAATAATTACAGCATCTACCGATTCATCACCTAATTTCGTACCTCTAATTTGTTCAATGTCCCCCCATAGTACATCAATGTTTTGCCTGTTTTCAGCCAAAGCTAAGTTTTTTACCTTTTTGACAAGAGCTTGCTGAATATCAATAGCATAGACGCGTCCAGAGTTCCCAACAATACGTGATGCTTCAATAGCATAATGTCCGGAACCTGTCCCAAAATCTGCTACAAGCATTCCGTCTGTTAGTCCTAGTCGCATTATATTGTTTTTGGGGTCAGAGAACATTATTTATATTATACAACTTATTTTATAAGCAAACGAGTGCCGCTATACTATCTCCTGCGCGCAGTTTCATTATTCGTACACCTTGTGTTTGTCTGCCCAAGGATGGCACTTCTTTGAGGTCAAGTCGTATCACTTGCCCTTTTTTAGACATTGCCACAAGCTCGCTCTCTTCTATTTCTAAACTTCCAACCACACGAGCTGCCATAAGCTTCCCAGTCTTAGCTGTAACTTTTGCAGTCTTTATACCAGAACCCCCTCTTTTTTGAACTTTATATTCTTTAACTTTAGTCCTCTTTCCGTAACCTGCTTCACTAAGTACAAGAATATCAACTTGATTGTCGCCTTTCTTGACAGTCCCCGCGCCTATTACGAAATCTCCATTTGAAAGTTTTATAGCTCTTACCCCTGCGGCGCTTCTTCCCATTTCTCTAATGTCAGAACCTTTGAACCTTATAGCCTGACCAGCTGAAGTTGCAACAACTACTTCGTCTCCCTTATCTAGAAGTGAAGCAGATATAAGTGCATCATCTTTGCCTAAAGTTATAGCAATCAAACCGCTTCTTCTTACATCATAAAAGTTCTTTGCAGATACTTTCTTTGCAGTACCTTGTTTTGTAACCATTACAAGTGAAAGGTCCATATTGTCTTTAGCGTCTTTTGGAAGAGCAAGGACTGATGTAATATTCTCACCTTGTGGAAGAGAAAGGAAATTCATAATTGATTTTCCTTTTGTGGCACGCTTTCCTTCGGGTATGTCATACATTTTTATTTGGTACACTTTTCCTCTGTCAGAAAAGAAAAGCATATCGCTGTGCGTGCTTGCAGTCAGAAATGTCGTGACAAAATCTTCCTCTTTTGTATTCAAATCTATAACACCTACACCGCCTCTTTTTTGTTTTTTGTACTCGCTAGGATTTGTTCTTTTTATATAACCACCTGAAGTCAAAACCAGTATACTTTCATCGTCCGGTATCAGATCTTCAACAGAGATTGACTTAACACCACCCTTCATTATTTTGGTTCGTCTTTCATCTCCATATTTCTCTGCTATTTCTTTCAGTTCATTTTTTATAACAGTAAGGATTTTTTTAGGACTTCCAAGAAGTTCTTTTAGCTTCCCTATGAGTTCCTGTGTTTCTTTAAGCTCGTTTTCTATTTTCTTTCTCTCAAGCCCGGCAAGCTTTTGGAGCTTCATCTCTAGAATTGCTGTTGACTGTTTGTCTGAGAACTTAAATGTTTTAATCAATGCCTTGTGTGCAGTCGGTGCATCATAAGAGCTCTTTATTGTCTTTATTATCTTATCTATATGGTCAAGTGCTTTTTTGAGTCCTAAAAGAATGTGCTCACGTGCCTCTGCCTTTTTAAGGTCAAATTCTGTTCTTTTACGTACGACAATCTGTCTGTGAGAAATAAACTCTTCAAGAACTCGCTTTAGAGAAAGTGTCTGAGGTACACCCTCCACTAGCATCACCATATTGAAATGAAATGTGTCTTCAAGTTGTGTGTGTTTGTAAATATAATTTAGAACATTTTGCGGCTGCGCACCTGCTTTGAGGTCAACAACTACTCTGATGTCTTTTGTGGATTCGTCACGAAGATCTTTAATGCCGTCAAGTTTCTTGTCGCGAACAAGGTCGGCAATTTTCACAAGCAAATCTGCCTTATTCACACGATAAGGGATGGATGAGATTACGATACTAAAATTTCCCTTTTTGTCTTCTACGATTTCAGCTTCACCACGTACAAGTACTCCACCTTTTCCGCTTGAATATGCATGATGGATATCTTTATGATTGTAAGCAACTCCACCTATAGGAAAATCAGGACCCTTAATATGTTTTAAAAGATCCTCTGTTACAGCATCTTTGTTGTCTATAAGCTCAATCGTTGCGCTACAAACCTCTCCAAGATTGTGAGGGGGAATATTTGTCGCCATTCCAACTGCGATACCAAGTGTGCCATTTAGTAATATGTTTGGCACGGCAGCGGGCAAAACTACTGGCTCTTTTCTTGTACTGTCATAGTTTGGACGCCACTCTACTGTCTCCTTCTCCAAGTCACGCAAAAGCTCACTAGAGAGTTTTGACATCTTGGCTTCGGTATAACGCATTGCAGCTGGTGCATCACCATCAATAGAGCCGAAGTTACCCTGCCCTATGACAAGCGGGTATCTATATGTAAAATTTTGCGCCATCTTTGCCATTGCATCGTAGAGCGCCACATCTCCATGTGGATGATATTTACCCATCACATCTCCAACAACTGCAGCGGATTTTCTAAACTTCGAAGATGCAGTCAAATTCATCTGATTCATCGTATGTAAAATCCTTCTGTGCACGGGTTTGAGACCATCGCGAACATCTGGAAGCGCACGCATAGTAATAACGGACATCGCATAATCCAAATAAGATTCCCTCATCTCGGAGCTTATACTTTGTAATATTATGTTCTGATGTGGCGCTTTTACAGCACCTTTTTCTTCTTCCTTTTTTGCCATAATTACTTAAATTATAGCATTATTGAACGATATTTTCCAGTTCTTCCTTTACCTCTTCAAATTGCGATTTACCTTCTTCATACACACCTGAAAATCTTTCCCTAAATTCCGCAAACACAGGCTCGGAGTTTTCTACTCCAGCAGTATTATCATTATTTTTAAATCGCACTCCAAGTATTGAAAGCCAAACGAGGAAAATTACCCCTGCGATTGACGCAGATACAATAAATGCAACACGCATTCTGTATTTTCTCGGTTTCTCGCGCAATCTCTCAATTGTATTTAACATATAATTTAAGAAGTTAGCACAACTATCTCACCTTCTTTCCCTTCTAAGTCCTTTTTCTTTATTGTAAGTTTATCAATTGGTTTTCCGTTTTCCTCGCCATCCTCTTTTAGAAATTTGCTGAGAGCTTTTCCTCCGCCAGCTGGCGGAACTTCTATCTCTCCATAGTGCATCGGTATAATAATTTTCGGTTCAAGCTCAACTACAAGTGCATGCGCATCAGATGTAGAGAGCACTCCGTTTCCTCCAATCGGCACAAATAAGATATCTATGTTTCCTAATTCTTCTTTTACGTCAGTGTTTAATTTTGGGGAATTAAGCGCACCTAAGAACACAAGGTTTATACTTTCAAGCATAATTGAATATATGGTGTTTATTCTCTCACTTCCACCATACTGTGATGCTGACTGAAGTCCTTTTACAAAAACTTTTTTTACTTCATATTCTCCCGGTCCTGAAATAACAAACGGTGCTTTCTCACCGTGCGCAACCTGCTCAATACCATTGAAGTCTTTGTCATTTAAGCTTACAACAACAATATCTGCCCCAAACCGCACTGTTTTGAGCTTAGATTCCTTTGAAATCGGGTTTATTGCCAAAGTTGTATCCCCAAACGAAACTTTGAAGCATTCACCTCCGTGATATGTGATTACCATGAAGATTAGTATAACAGAAATTCTATATTTTGACGAAATGAAGTATTATGATACGCTGATGTAACAAATTAATAGCCGTGCAGGGATTAACCCCTTTTTATAAGGACACCTTGCATAAACAAATCATGATAACAAAAACTGAAACCTTAGAAGATAATCCGCCAGCTGGTGGAAAAAAAGAAGAAAAAGACGAAGAAGAAACGAAACTAAAAAAGAAGATAAGCAAAAAAGACAGCCCGATGGCTAAACTTTTAAATGATTCTCCAAACCCTCCTGAAGTGGGAGATCTCGTTGAAGGTCCTGTAATAGGCATTGAAAAATCAAGTGTCTTCATTGACTTGCATCCGTTTGGAACAGGTATCATTTATGGACGTGAATTCTTGCAGGCATCTGATGTACTCCGAAAAGTAAACATCGGAGACAATATCGCTGCAAAAGTCATTGACAGAGACACAAACAAAGAAGGTTATATAGAGCTCTCTCTCAAAGAAGCAAGACAGGCGCTTCTATGGAGCGAAGCGGAACTAGCAATTGCAAACAAAACTATCTTTGAACTTCCTATAAAGGAAGCGAACAAAGGGGGTCTTATTCTTGAATGGCAGAATATTCAAGGATTTCTTCCAGCTTCTCAGCTTAAAGCCGAGCATTACCCGCGTGTTGAAGACGCAGATAAAGATAAGATATTAGATGAATTGAAGAAACTTGTTGATACAAAACTTTCGGTCTCTATAATCACAGCGGACGCAAAAGAAGGAAAACTCATCTTCTCGGAGAAAGACCCTGAAAAGAAAGAGAAGGAAAAAATTATAGACAAGTATGAAGTCGGTGATGTTGCAGAAGGAGAAATCACAGGAATAGTTGATTTTGGAATATTTGTAAAACTTGAAGACGGACTTGAAGGACTTGTTCATATATCCGAGATTGAGTGGGGACTGGTGGAAGACCCTAGGTCGCTTTTCTCTGTAGGAGATAAAGTGAATGTCAAAATAATTGAAATAAAGAGCGGAAAAATATCACTCTCAATAAAAGCGTTGAAAGAAAATCCATGGAAAAACGCCGCAAGTAAATACAAGAAAGATGATGAGGTAACAGGCGTTGTAATTAAATACAACAAACACGGCGCACTTGCCTCAATTGAAGAAGGAGTTGCGGGACTTGTACATGTATCGGAATTTGAAGGTGAAGAAGATTTGAAAAAGACACTTGAGCTTGGAAAGACCTATATATTTAAAATTGCAATTTTTGACCCGAAAGAACAAAAGATGACACTTTCTTACAAGAAAGACTAAATTAAAAAACTCTAGAGTTAACTCTAGAGTTTTTTAATTAAATTTGTTCATTGCTTTTGCTCTCCCCTCTTTGATAATTACTTCAAGAGCTTCACTAACTTTCCCCGAAACTTTTTTTAGAGTTTCTGTTTCTTTTTTGCTGAAATTACCCAGAATAAAATCAACTATCTTTTTCTCACCTTTTGGTTTCTTTATTTTCCCTGAAGGTGTTGCGGGTGCGATACCAACACGAATACGAATAAAATCTTTCGTCTTTATAGCCCTTACAATTGACTCTACTCCTTTGTGTCCTCCGGAGCCTCGTCCAAAAGAAATTTTTAATTTACCTAAAGGCATATCCAAATCGTCATAAATTACTATAAGATTCTCCGCTTTCTTTTTAGATGTGATGAGCAATTTCAGTGAGTTTCCTGACTTGTTCATAAATGTTTGGGGTAGAATAAGCTTTGATACCTTACTTTCAGTCACTAATGCACTTAATTTTTTATCAGTGTTCCACGCTGGAAAATCACTTTTTTTTGCAAAATTCTCCACTGCCAAGGCCCCCGTATTGTGCCGAGTATTTTCGTATTCTTCCCTTGGATTTCCAAGGCCTACGATGTAAAACATAAATTGATTATAACATTACTATAAAGATAAATAAAAAGAGGCCCCGCTACCTATTGCGGGGCCCGGCATGACTGCTTGTGTGATAACAACCACGCCACGCTTTTAACAAAGCACTGTATAGTATATCACACACTTTTAAATATTGTGTCAAACGTGTTTTTATAATAAAATAATGTTAAATGGAACCTAAAAAGGAAAATCTTTTTAAAGAAGTTCTAAAATTCTCTCTCATTGCGATTCTTATTGTCGCGCCAATACGAATCTTCATCGCCCAGCCATTCATAGTAAGTGGAGCGTCCATGGAACCGGCATTTGGAAGCAAAGAATACTTAATAGTTGACCAATTGAGCTACCGCTTTGAGGAGCCAAAGCGCGGAGAGGTCATAATATTCAAATACCCCAATGACCCTTCAGTATTTTTCATAAAAAGAATCGTCGGCTTGCCCCAAGAAACCGTTAAAATGCAGGATGGAAAGATAACTATCAAAAACGAAGAGTTCCCTGATGGCACACCGCTTGAAGAGCCATATATAAAAGAAGAGACCACTGACACCTTCACCGCAATACTTGGAAAGGGGGAATATTTTGTACTTGGAGACAACAGGAAGCATAGTTCGGATTCAAGAATCTGGGGGTCACTTGAAAGAAAGTTTATTGTCGGAAAAGCATTTGCAAGACTTTTGCCAGTTACCGATATAGAAATAAAACCAGGAGATTATAGTAGATAATGTAGTTTAAGTCAAACTTAAACATCTTTTGTAAAATGATACAGACAAAAACAATTCCAAATTTAAGTTCTGCTGATATGCTAAAAAAAGCAATACATATTTCATCGTGTTACGGATTTGACCCAATAGAAAAAATTGCAATTGAACAAAAAAAACATGGTGGAGATTTGAAAGAAAGAAAAGCTTTTACACAAAAGGCTCTCAAACAAGATACGAAAAGTTTAAAAAAAGATTTACAAAATAGCGGAATAATATCTACGCTTCAGACAGTCATAGAATATGAATTATTGCCTTCAGATCAGCCTATTCTTATTCATCACAGCTCTATAGGAACAAGCAAACATGAAAATACCCTTAAATTCTGCCTTATAGCTCTTGGAATGAATAAAAGCATTGCAGAAGCTTTAATTTTGAAAACTGCATGTTCTATTTTGGACGATATAGGCATCAGAGAAATTCAGGTGTCTATAAACAGCATTGGAGATAAAGATTCTACGCAGAAATTCGCACGTGAACTTAATTCGTACTTCAGGAAAAATGCTGATTCTCTTCCAGCACAAGCAAGACATAGCATTATGAAAAAAGATATATGGGGTGTGCATGAACAACTCCATAGCGCACATCATTCACTTGAGGCAGATATGCCTCAATCAATAAAATTTCTTTCAGATGGCAGTAGAAAACATTTGAGTGAAGTTCTTGAATATTTAGAAATAGGAGATACTCCATATGAAATAGATAATTTTCTCATCGGAAGCGGAGAGTTTTATTCGCAGACGTTGTTTGAAATACGAGATACTGTTGAAACAAGTGGAAGCGAGATGTCTATACTTGCAAAAGGTGGTAGGTACGATGAAATATCGCGGCGATTGTTCCACCACGATATACCAACTGTCGGGATAGTACTTGAATTTGAGAAAAAAGGAATAAAAGAAAAGAAATTAAACGAGCTAAAAAAAACAAGAAGGCCAAAGGTATACTTTATCCAGCTTGGGTGTGAGGCAAAATTGAAAAGCCTGCATATTATAGATGCACTCCGAAAAGCAAACATTGAACTTCATCATAATCTCAACAATGATAAATTTGGCGAGCAAATCGCTCTGGCACAGCTCCTTGAAGTCCCCTATGCAATTATTATGGGACATCGTGAGGCAATTGACGGAACTGTAATAGTGCGGGATATGAATACACAGTTTCAAAACACAGTTCAAGTAGAAAACCTACTAGAATATTTAAAAGAGAAGGTGTAGAAGTGGGACTTCTACACTTCTTCCATATCAGCAAATTATGTGGTAATATTCACCTCAATGAATACAAATGTTCAGGTAGATAAAAACGCTAATGAAAACACTATGGGCCTTCTGCGAAGGTTTAGTAAGCGTGTGCGCGGGTCTGGAATACTGCAGAGAGTACGGGGTATAAGGTACTATGAAAGACAGAAATCAGAATATGTGAAGAAGAAAAAGACGTTGAAAAGGATTGCGAAGAAAGAGCAATACGACGAACTATTAAAGCTTGGTAAAGTAACAGAGCAAAAAACAGGTAGATTTCGAAGAAGGTAAAAAATGGATAATAATTTTTCAATTTTCAAGACAATAAAAGGCAAGCCTACGGGCTTGCCTTTTGAAAATATGAAAACGGCAGTTTTGGGCAAGAATTATGAACTTAGCTTGGTTTTTATTGGAAGTAAAAAATCTCAAACTCTCAACAAAAAATACAGAAAGAAAGACAAGCCAACTAACATATTGTCTTTCCCACTCTCAAAAACAACTGGTGAGATATTCATATGCCCAGAAACTGCAAAAAAGGATGCGAAGAAATTCAACATGAAAGAACGTGAGTTTATAGGATATTTATTTATCCACGGACTTATGCATTTGAAAGGTTTGCGACACAGTAGTACAATGGAAAGAGCTGAAAAGAAAGTTCGGCTTAAGTTTTCTATTTAAAATGGCACGCAATATCACAACAGGAATAGACATCGGTACTTACCAAATAAAAGTGGTAATAACGGAATATGGAAATAGTAATAATGGTAACTTACCGAAAATTATAGGTACAGGATTTTCCCAGTCAAAAGGCCTTCGCCACGGCTATATTATAAATCCCACGGATACTATCCGCGCCATAAAAATTGCAGTCGCTCAGGCAGAGAAATCAGCCAAAGTAAGGATAAAAAAGGCATTCATTTCAATAGGAGGAGTAGGCCTTGAAGAAGCTCATTCGAAAGGTGGAGTTATCATCTCGCGAGCCGATTCTGAAATCACAGATTTAGATATTGAAAAAGCACTTAAGGACAGCGAAAAGAAAATTGAACAAAAAATTCTCAACAGAAAAGTGCTTCACGATATTCCCTTGCGCTACAAAATAGATGGTGGAACCGTACTTGGCAAACCACAAGGAATGAAAGGTAGTCGTCTTGAAGTAGATGTGCTTTTCGTAACATGCCTTGAACAACATTTGAATGACTTGATTGCGGCTGTTGAGGAAGCGGGAGTACAAGTTGAGGATGTGATGGCCTCCCCCATTGCAGGTAGTTTTGTGACACTAAGCCGTGCACAAAAAGTTGCTGGAGCAGTTCTTGCAAACATAGGTGCTGAGACAGTTTCTATTGTTGTGTTTGAAAATAATATTCCCATATCGCTTAAAGTATTCTCCATTGGCGGAAGCGACATCACAAACGACATAGCGTTAGGGCTTAAAATCCCGCTTGAAGACGCTGAGAAGGTAAAGACAGGAATGCTTTCCGGAGTAGAATTCCCCAAGAAGAAACTCGACGAGATCATCACTGCACGACTTTCTGATATATTTGAACTTATAGAAACACATCTGAAAAAAATCGGCAAAAACGGACTCTTGCCTGCTGGTATAATTATTACAGGAGGTGGCTCTGGCATCGCAACGATTGAAGACCTTGCACGCGCTTCGCTTAAACTTCCGTCAAAACTTGCAAATGGAGGATTTGGTAAGTCTCAAGTAATAGAAAAAATGCATAGACAAGTAAGAGATTCTTCGTGGGCAGTTGCATATGGTTTGTGTATCTGGGGAACAGGGGCGGAAGAAGATCCGGTTGGAGTTAAGATTATAAAAGAATCAGGAGGTAATATTTGGCAGTGGATTAAGCAATTTCTTCCATAAACCACAACACAATCGACTTTTGTGTCAAAGTTCACAACCATAACGCTATCTGTTATGATTGTGCTTACTTAATTAATGCCAAAAAATATGAAACAAATTAAACCTGATGTAGAGTCATTTGCTCGAATAAAAGTAATAGGAGTCGGAGGTTCTGGAAGTAACGCTATAAACCACATGATTGACTCAAAAGTCAGAGGAGTTGAGTTCATCTCAGTAAACACAGATGCACAGGATTTGCATCATTCAACTTCAAAGAAAAAAATTCATATAGGAAAAAACTTGACACGAGGACTCGGAACAGGAATGGATCCTGAACTTGGAAAGAGAGCTGCGGAAGAAACAAAAGAAGAACTACAGGAAGTTACAAAAAACTCCGATATGGTATTTATTACTTGTGGAGAAGGAGGTGGTACAGGAACAGGAGCAGCACCAGTGATTGCAAACACAGCCCGCGAGTCTGGAGCTTTGACTGTCGGAATCGTAACAAAACCATTTTCTTTTGAAGGCCAGCACAGAATGGACTTGGCGGAAAAAGGACTTGAGAATCTAAAAAAGGAAGTTGATGCACTCATTATAATTCCAAACGACAGACTTCTTGCAATCGTTGATAAAGATACAAGTATCAAAAATGCATTTGCAATGTCAGACAACATACTTCTCCAAGCCGTAGAGGGCATCTCTGACTTGATTACTACTCCAGGAATTATAAACGTGGACTTCGCTGATATCAGAGCAGTAATGGAAAATGCGGGCTCTGCTCTTATGGGTATTGGGGTTGCAGGAGGCGAGAAACGTGCAGAGGAGGCTGCGCGAATGGCAATCTCTTCTCCCCTGTTGGAAATCTCTATAAATGGCGCCAAAGGAGTTCTGTTTGCGGTTGCGGGAGGTGACGATCTTGGAATGCTTGAGATTCAGGAAGCCGCTAAAGTCATTACCGAATCAATAGACCCTCATGCAAAGGTAATCTTCGGAACAATCAAAGACCATACCATCAAGAAAAATGAAGTTAAAGTTACAGTTATTGCAACCGGTTTCCCTGACAATATTCTCCACAAAAGTCCCCCGCTTTTCCAAGCAGGAGCTATGAGAGAAGCTGATACAAAAGTAAAAGATATGGATGAAGAGAAAGTGCGCGGAAAAATATTCAATACAATTAATTCAAAGAAAGATGCAAAGAAAGATGCAGAAGCATCTCCAAAAACATCAGATGAAGAAGAAGACAAAAAGAAAGACGATAGCGATGATGACGATTGGGGTGTGGTGCCGGCGTTCTTAAGAAGGTCAAAAATTAAATAAAATACAAAACAAAACACGCCCAGAAGCTTCGCTTCTGGGCGTGTTTTGTTGTATAATTAACTTTATGTACGATTTAATTATCATAGGCGGCGGTCCTGCTGGGGCCGCCGCCGGAGTGTATGCTTCACGAAAACGCCTTAAAACCGTCCTTATTACAGATGAATTCGGCGGGCAAAGCAAAGTCTCAGAAGATATCCAAAACTGGATAGGAACTGTTTCAATCACCGGAAAAGAACTTGCGGAAAATATGAAAAAACATCTGCATGCTTACGCTGAAGATGTCGTTGATATTGTTGAAGGAGAGAAAATTGAAGAGCTAACGCAGACAGGAGAGAGCTTCACTGCAGTAACAAAAAACGGTAAGAAATATAATGGAAAGAATGTCCTTATTGCATCTGGCGCCCACAGAAAGAAGCTCCCCGTCCCTGGAGCTGAAGAATTTGATAACAAAGGTCTTACATACTGCGCATCGTGTGATGGGCCACTTTTTGCAGGTCAGGATGTAGCAGTTGTCGGAGGAGGAAATGCCGCCTTTGAGACAGCCGCACAACTTCTCGCCTATGCAAAAAGCGTCACGCTCCTTTGCAGGAAACCAGAGTTCAAAGCAGACCCTGTCACAGTGAAAAGAGTGCTCGCACATCCAAAGATGAAAGGGATGACGAACGCTGAGACAGTTGGAGTCAAAGGAGACACATTTGTAAACGCAGTTACATACAAAGATGTTAAGACTGGAAAAACACATGACATTCCAGTGAAAGGCATATTCGTTGAAATAGGTGTAGTACCATCAACTGACATGGTTAAAGATCTTGTAGAGCTTGATAATTACAAGAGAATAATAACAAATCCCAAAAATCAGCAGACAAGTTTGTCGGGAATATGGGCAGCTGGAGATGTTACTGATGAACTCTATCACCAGAATAACATTGCCGCAGGCGATGCCGTAAAGGCAGTTGAGGACATATATCAGCAGCACACAGCGAGATAAAATCAATTTAAAAAGCGTTCTATTTTCATAGAACGCTTTTTTTGTTTGTCCTTCTGAGCATAAAATTTTCTACAATTTCTCTGATTTTATACCTAAAAGGAAACATTACGCTTACAGTAATCATAAATGCGCCGAATTCTTTGCATACAGTATTTGGCATATTCTTTGTGAAAGAAAGTGTGCGCATATTATCCTTAATACTCCATCCGTCTGAAAACATAGCTACACCAAAGAAAAATAAAGCTGCAAATAAAGTAAAGTAAAGAATCCTGTATAATCTGCTGTTCATAATGTATTTCCCTCCCAAATTGAATTTGAAATGTGCTGTTCAATTTTTTCTAAGTAATATATTCCGCATAAGATGAGGTTTCGGTTCTGTCTCAATAACTGTCTCGTTCGTTTTAATTATCTCAAAATATTCGCCGAACAGCTCCTCTATCTCATCCATTCTGAAATAATGATCGTAATGATTCTCATCTTCGCAAAAATTTTCCTGCTTATCTTTTACCCTTTCATCATTTGCACCAAATTCCGTAAGGATCAAAAATCCGCCGCTCTTTAGCACTTTGAAGATATTAGAAAGATAAGTATTCCAGTCCGCAGGCTTCACATGGTCAAGCACGCTCCAGTCAAGAACAAGGTCAAAAAAATCTCTCGGGAAATTAAGTTTCAACACATCCATTACTTCAAAATCTACATTATCAATTCCTTTATCTGATGCTGTCTGTTTTGCTTCTTTTATCACGCTTTCTATATAGTCAATACCTATTGAATAAAAACCATTTTCAGCGAAATATATAGCATGTCTTCCCTGTCCGCACCCAATATCTAAGGCTGTTCCCGACTTTAATAACTCTTCAATCTCTTTCATAAAACTGATCAGTTGAGGATCTACTTCAAGCGGCCATCCATAACCTTTTTCTATCCTTTTGTCTCCATGTTGATAAGCTTCTTGGAAAAATCTTTTTTGCTTTTCATAACTCATAATTCTCTCCTTTTAGTTTTTGTGATTATAATGTTCAATGTCTGCCCTAAAAGTATCGCTATTGCGATATTTTGTCAATTATAAATCCCGAGTTGTTATTTGTAAAATATTGTCATTATGCTTCAATACATAGTAGAGACATAGTAATTTCATCTTTATATAGGAGGGAATAATTATGCCGAACAATAGAATTTTTGTATTCTCAGATGTAGATGATCCTGAAAAAGCACTTGAAATCAGAAATTTTCTAAAAGAAATAAGAATACTCAACATCATAATGGTTGACTTGGATTATATTTTCAAGCTACTAACCTGTAGTGGAGATGATGATGATGGTAGTAATATGCCTCTTGAAGGATTAAATGCTGCATTGAAAAATTCATTTAAGTTACCTGTAATATTTTATGGAGGAAATGCAGACAAAGCTAACTTCTTAGTAGAACTCCTCAATCTTGGTAAACGCATAGATATTGGATGGATTAAGAATCCATACAATTACAAAAGTTTATTTGTTATAGTCGAAAAAATAAAATTTGGATTTGTATAAACGGTGGGGTGCGCTAATGCGCATCCCATTTTTTTGCATTTTCTCAAAAATATTGTAAAATAAAGCCACGTTAAACGGCCCCATCGTCTAACGGTTAGGACATCAGCTTTTCAAGCTGGTAATCGGGGTTCGATTCCCCGTGGGGTCACAATTTAGATACTTCTTCGGAAGTTAAAGAAAAACTAGAGCGCGCCTCGCGCGTTGCTAGTTAATCAATCGCTTTGCGATTGGAAATAAGTTCGCGCAAAGGCTATGATTTCATCACAAAAAGGAGAAAAAATTTCTGTTTTGCCGATTTTCCTGAATACCTCGACGGCGTTGAGTTAATGGATAGCTTAATTACCAGACCCAAAACCTTTTAGCGTTTTTATTAAATTTTCGTTATTTTTTTTAATTTGTCCTTTCATATGTTCAATGTCTTTCATAACGGCTATTATATCATCACGATTTCCTCTAAGTTTAATTCTGAGTGATGACACCATTGGTTTTTTTGTTTCATCAATACCAATTTCCACATTTTTTAAGAATGCACTATTTTTTATTCCATCTATAAAAGATGTTCTATGCATTACATCAATTTGCTCAGTAAATTTGCGACTTATTTTTTCCTTCGGTTTTATTGCTTCAGGTTTTTTCTTTTCGGATATTTTTTCTTTTGATTTTTCTAAATCCAATTCCTCTTTTGCTTCTTTGCGTCCATATTCAATTGCTTCTTCTCTTTCTTTACTAAGTTCTTTTTGCTCTGGTGTCATCATATCCTCAGCTTTCTTTATTTCTTCTTCTGATGGCTGATATTGTTCTGGTGATTTTGGCATATTTTTCTAAAATTTAGCTTGTAATCTCTATATGATAGAATCATACCATTATTCGCTGGAATACAAATAGGATGTTCCATTCTAAATTCAATGAGTTCAACTTATTTTGTCCACTTTTAGTATATATCATTATACTCTTTTCTAATCTCTCTTGGTAGTTCTTCTGTTTACTAGAATACATTGTTTTCACTATCATTTGAGATAGTCTCTAACTCACGACCAAAGAGTAGCCACCAGTTTAGCTCTGAAACAATCTGGTTCCAATTTTGTCCCACTTGGGTCACCTTATTTTTGATTTTAAATGTGGATATTTTAATCTCAACACGTTTTTTTCAGCCGATTTAAGGCTACTAAGATACAGAAGTGGCACATGCAGTATTCACCCACATCGCCATTGAAATCCTAATTAGACGCTTCTGCTTTGATTTCCTTTCCAAAGCGGTATCTGTTCCATGTTCTCTCGTGGAAATAGAAGAATATGAATTTAAGCGCCTGAATAGCGCCTGCCTCTACAAGCGACATTCCAAAATCTCCTGTAAAATAAAAAAGTACTACAAAAGAAACTGTGAAGCCGACAACAAACCAACTTACTGATTTTAGAAATGTTCGCGGATGGCGTTCATGAAATATCATTGTCCCTATTCTATCATCTTTTTGAACCTTTCTATAATCTCATCGAGTTATCCACAGTTTGACAGCTGTACATAGAGGAATAAAATAAAGGACATAGATGTCCTTTATGGATAACTCACTAAAATGTTCAATAATAACAATAGAATAGAGATCAATGATAAAAATATAAAAAAGGCGGATCTTGTCGTCGGAATTCCCTCCTACAAAGAAGCAGGTAATATCGCATTTGTTGCTGAGCAGGCATCTTTGGGTTTGAAAAAATATTTCCCAAAATATAAAAGTGTGATAATAAATGTAGACAATAATTCTCTTGACGGCACGAAAGAGGCTTTCTTAGGAGCTAGGACAAAAGTCCCGAAAATCTATATTTCAACACCGCCTAAAACCACGGGAAAAGGCAATAATTTCTATAATCTTCTGAATGAAATACGCGCACTTAACGGAAAAGCGGTAGTTGTGATTGATGCCGACATCAAAAGTGTCACGCCTGAGTGGATACAGTCATTTCTTAATCCTATCTTAGAGAAGAAATATGATTTTATTACTCCTATGTACACACGGCATGAATATGATGGCACGATTACGAACAATGTTTGCTATCCTATGGTTGCAAGTTTTCTTGGGATAAATATAAGACAGCCGATTGGTGGAGATTTCGCATTCTCGCGAAAACTCTCGGACCATCTTCTGGAGCAAAAGTGGAGTCCAGGGGTTCTGCATTACGGCATTGATATCTTTATGACGCTTCATACGATAATAGGAGAATTTAAAATGTGCCAAGTGGGATTAGGGGAGAAAGTGCATAAGCCAAGCGCTCCGAAGCTCGGCCCCATGTTCACGCAGGTCATTGAAACAGCTTTTGACATACTTCTCTCAAATAAGGAGAAGTGGGTTATAGAGAGCAGATTAAAGGATTTGCCGATTTATGGAAAAGACAAAGTCGATAAGCCCCAGGACTTACCGATAAGTTATAAGGGAATGAAAGAAGCCAGCTTATATGAATTTTCAATAAATAAAGAAGTGCTGCGACGCGCGCTAAGTAGCAAAATATACAGACGTCTTGAGCATATGTATGATAAAGAAAATATAAAAATTAACGCGGATTTGTGGTCAAAAATTATTTATGATATATTCTACGCTTATGACACGACTGATATGGGCCCCGAGCTTGTTGAGGCGCTGAAGTCGCTTTACTTCGGCAGAAGTTTGACATTTATAAAAGATACGATGGATATGACATATAAGCAGTCCGAGGAGGAAATCAAAAAACAAGTGGAAATATTTGTGAAAAACAAGAATTATCTTTTGGTTAAATACAAGATTGCGCCATCTGTCATTGATACGATAGTGCAAAGGATCCCAATTTTAAAGAATAATACTAAAACACGAAGATTAACTACGCATTAATCTCTGTAAAAACCCCGCCTGAAGTAGGGGTTTTTAGTGAAAAATCCGCTGTTTCTGTTACAATAGCTTTTATCAAGAGGGTGGTTAGCTCAGTTGGTAGAGCGCATCATTGACGTTGATGAGGCCAGAGGTTCAAGTCCTCTACCGCCCACATGAAAATACTAAGTATAGAAACCAGCTGTGATGAGACAGCAATAAGTATAGTAGATACAGACGGAAAGGAATTTAAAGTTTTAGGAAACTCACTACTGTCGCAAATAGATCTTCATAAAGAATATGGCGGTGTTTTCCCTACTCTTGCAAAACGAGAACATAGCCGAAATTTAATCCCTGTCTTAAAGCAAGTATTAGAGAAAGCAGGTTTCGAAAATTCTAAATTACAAACCACAAACGATAAAATTAAAGAAATTTTAAATCGTGAGCCTGAACTTCTTGAACAATTCTTAAAATTTATTCCGACAATACAAACTCCTGATATTGACGCAATTGCAGTCACCCAAGGCCCAGGGCTTGAGCCGGCGCTTTGGGTGGGTATCAATTTTGCAAAAGCGCTATCGGTTGCATGGAAAAAGCCGATTATTCCTGTAAATCATATGGAAGGGCATATTTTTTCAGCACTTCTTAAAGAAGATGGTAAAGATTCGAAATTCTATATTCAAAATTTAAAATTCCCTATATTAGCTTTGTTGATATCGGGAGGGCATACACAGCTTGTTCTCTCAAAGAAATTTTTAGAATATGAAATCATAGGAGAAACACTTGATGATGCGGTTGGGGAAGCGTTTGATAAGACAGCGCGAATGCTGGGACTTCCCTATCCAGGTGGCCCCGAGATATCAAAACTTGCTGAAAAAGTTGGGCATGTGACATCTGATTTTAAATTCCCACGCCCTATGCTTCGTTCAAACACTTGCGATTTTTCATTTTCCGGTCTTAAAACTTCCGTACTTTATACTCTTAAGAAAATTCCAGAATTAACTACTGAGATAAAACAAAAAGTTGCTAAAGAATTTGAAGATGCGGTTATTGAAGTCTTGCTTTCCAAAACAAAAAAAGCCCTCAAAGAACATGGAGCGCAAACACTTGTAATAGGTGGAGGAGTCTCTGCGAATAAAAGAATAAAAAAAGCATTTGAAGAAATGCTCAAAAATGAATTCTCTGAGACAATACTTCATACACCATTTATAAAGCTTTCAACAGATAATGCGATAATGATAGCTGTTGCTGGATACTTTAGATTCGTCCAAAATAAGAAACAAAATCTGGAACTAAAAGCAGACGGAAATCTTTCTTTGTAAATAAAAACAGACAACTAGAGTTTCCGTAGCTCTAATTGTCTGTTTTCTGAATAAACTAATTGAAATCTCTACGAAGACTTGATGATACACGTAGTGCAAAAATAAAAAGTAGAAGTACGCATAGCGCGATAAAAATATTGCATTTCTTCCATTTTTTCATTCCAATCCCCTAAAAACCAATAAGTTATAAGTGTATAAAGTACTTGCCAAAGACTTTATCTTGTTATATCCTAATATACGGAAATCGTATGTCAATTGGCATACTATAATATTGCTTTTTAAACCTTTGACATCACCCACGATGTGTGGTAATATTTATATAGATATTTTTATAACTAAAAATAAAAAGGAGGAGCTAAGAAACGCTGTCGTAACGGTTTGATGAATTAATTTATAATTACATAGATTTCTTAACCGTTTGAAAAGAGGAGGAAAAGATGCTTATTGACAAGGAGCTTGTGTGCATTACTGTCGGCTGTAAAGCTATTGAGGATATTGAAAATCATTTCTCAATGATGGGTAATAATTGGCAACGAAAGATAATGGAGGCCTTGAGAAAAAAATTCGGTGAATCAATAAAACTTGTGCGCACAAAAAAACTCCTGGGTGGGAAAAGAGCATACACATTTGCAATAAGTAAAGATTGTACAATAAAGATAGTCACAAAAGAAACAGATAAGACAAAGGCAATACTTGATGCAATGATACGATATATATCAATTCATTCCGGCATAAAAAGAGTACTATGCCAAAATTGTGAACATGATGGAACGGATAAATGCCTTGAACATTATTTACCAATTAACAACAAAGTGAAAGAAAAAGAACATGCTTTTACCTAAATTACAGGTATAAGCAAAAGGCGCTAAGATATTTAGCGCCTTTTTTTATTGGGGATTTTACGGAGTGAATATTTTTTGAATTTCTTCTTTTCTTGTATCTATAAGATGAATTGACCCTCTTTCAATGGTTGTCTTGAATATTGGTTCCTTAGGTTTGCGACATTTATAAACCAATGACTTATCAGGAGTATATATATCGTAAAATGCATTCAATGTTTTTCTTATCAGCCCTTCATGACTTACTGCTATTATATCGGGGTCTAAATCGTAATACTCAGCGGCAAAACAGATTAGAAAACCCATAAGTTGATGATCACGACTTCCATCATAATCTTTTATGACTTTTAACGATTTCTTCTTTTTTATTCTTTCTTTCTTTAATTTAAATTCTTCATTCATTATCATAGCAGACTTAAAAGCCATCCCATCTGGTGAATATAAAAGAAAAGTGTTGGAAAGATTTATAAATTTCTTTAGGAATTTTGCTGATTCGGCCATTTTATCATTTGGTTTTGGACCTCCGTGTTTAACAAAAAATATACCCATATCCTCCCCTTTCTATAGATTTTAATAGGAACTATAAATATCTGCCCTCAATATATACTAATAAGAGAAGCTGTCAAACTGTGGATATTTTGGTATTATGAGAAGTATCTTAAATATGGATGATAAATTTCTGAAACCCTATAATCCTCAAGAAACAGAGGATAAAATCTACAAACTCTGGGAAGAGGGTGGTTTTTTCAAGCCAGAGGCAGTCAAATCCGATTCTGCTGAAACTTTCTCCATTTCCCTCCCCCCTCCAAATGTAACAGGTACGCTTCATATGGGGCATGCGGCAATGCTTGCGATTGAGGATATTCTCGTGCGCTACAATAGAATGAAAGGTAAGAAGACACTGTGGCTCCCTGGCACAGACCACGCAGCGATTGCAACACAATCAAAAGTTGAAGAAATATTATATAAAAAAGAGAAAAAAACAAAGCATGACTTGGGGCGCGAGAAATTTTTAAATAGAGTTGAAAAGTTTGCGGAAGAAAGTCATGACACTATCGTAAAGCAAATCAAAAAAATGGGTGCATCTGTGGACTGGACTCGTGAAGCTTTTACCTTAGACGAAAAGAGGAGTTTAGCAGTGAGAACCGCTTTCAAGAAAATGCACGACGATGGACTTATCTATCGCGGTAATAGAATCGTAAATTGGGACCCTAAAATGCAGTCAAATGTATCAGATGATGAGATAGAACGCAAAGAAGAAAAATCGCCGTTTTATTATCTGAAGTATGGACCATTTGAAATCGGAACAGCACGTCCTGAAACAAAATTCGGAGACAAATACGTTGTGATGCACCCAGACGATAAAAGATATAAGGAATATGAACACGGACAAAAAATTAATTTGGAATGGATAAACGGCCCCATAACCGCAACTGTCATAAAAGACGAAGCGGTTGATATGGAGTTTGGAACAGGGGTTATGACAATAACTCCGTGGCACGACGCAACTGACTTTGAAATTGCAGAGAGGTATAACTTGGATAAAGAACAAATTATTGATTTTAATGGAAAGCTTCTGCCGATTGCGGGAGAATTTGAAGGTATTCATATCAAGAAAGCACGTGGGGTGGTAGTTGAAAAATTACAAGAAAAAGGACTAGTTACAAAAGTTGATGAGGACTACACGCTTAATTTAGCTACAAATTATAGGGGTGGAGGAGTTATAGAGCCACAGATAAAAGAACAGTGGTTTGTTGATGTAAACAAAAAGTTTAAACTTGAAAACTCAAAATTAGACGGAATAAAAAGCGGGATGCAGACGTGCCTGAAAGAGATAATGAGAAAGACCGTTGAAAGCGGACAGATTGAGATTATTCCAAAAAGATTTGATAAAACCTACTTCCACTGGATAGACAAGCTTCGCGACTGGAATATAAGCAGGCAGATTTGGTATGGACACAGGATTCCTGTATGGAATAAGGGCAAAGAGACATATGTAGGAATAGATGCACCTGAAGGCGAGAGCTGGAAGCAGGACTCTGATACCCTTGATACATGGTTCTCATCTGGGCTTTGGACATTCTCCACTTTAGGATGGCCCGAAGACACTCAAGATATGAGAGAATTTCATCCTACAAGTGTCCTTGAGACAGGCCATGACATTTTATTCTTCTGGGTTGCGCGTATGATACTGATGTCTGGATATTTGCTTGGTAATGTACCGTTTAAAAAAGTTTATCTGCATGGGATGGTACTGGATGCGAAAGGAAAAAAGATGAGCAAAAGTGAAGAGAAAAATGCAATTGATCCGCTTGAAATGACAGAAAAATACGGAGCGGACGCGGCGCGCCTTTCTCTTATTGTAGGCGCGCCACCGGGCAATGACATTAGTTTGTCAGAAGACAAAGTAAGGGGTTATAAAAACTTTTCAAATAAAATCTGGAATATCACGCGCTTCATACTTTCAAACATTGATGAGAAAAACATAAAAGAAAAGCCAGAATTAAGTAAAATGGACGATATGTGGATGAAAAGTCTTGAACAAATTAAAATAAAAGTTTCTAATAATATAGAAGGATACCGACCGGACTTTGCGGCAGATGAGATATATCATTTCATATGGCATCAATTTGCAGATAAATATCTTGAAGAAATAAAACCAGTACTTGAGAATGGAAGTGGTGAAGATAAAAAATCTGCACAGTGGACTTTATATAATATGCTAACTACATGCTTGAAACTTCTTCACCCGTTTACTCCGTTTGTTACAGAAGAAATCTGGCAGCATTTGCCTGCAAAAGATAGTAAAATGCTAATAGTAGCTAAGTGGCCACAATAAAATGATTTCATTCCAAACATTATTATTTGCGCTTTTCGGAGGAATCTTCCCTGCACTTTTATGGCTATGGTTCTGGCTCAAAGAAGACAAGAAGAGGCCCGAGCCCAGAGGGCTCATTATACTGACCTTTATTGCGGGAATGGTCGCAGTTCCCTTGGTGCTACCATTTGAGAAATTTTTTGATGTACGTTTTTCTGGAATACTTGTAATAATACTTTGGGCAGCGACTGAAGAGATATTTAAATTTGCTGGCGCATACTTTGCAGTGCTTAAGCGTAAAGAGATGGATGAACCAGTTGACGCAGTGATTTATATGATAACTATCGCACTTGGATTTGCTGCTCTTGAAAACACTCTATTTCTTCTGAATCCTCTCACCCACGGTGATTTTGTGAACACAATCATAAACGGCAATTTGAGATTCTTAGGAGCGACACTTCTGCACACTCTTTCATCTGCGGCGATTGGTGTTATGATAGCTTTGTCTTTTTATCGTAAAAAAATATTGAAGAAAACATACGTTTTCTTTGGGCTTATACTTGCTATAGTGTTGCACACTTTGTTTAATTTCTTTATAATGAAGGAGAGTGGAAGTCAGATGCTTATAGTATTCTTTTTTGTCTGGATCGGAATAATAATTTTGATTCTCCTTTTTGAGAAAATTAAACGCATTAGAAATCCAAATAAATTATCTATAAAATAAATTATTATGCTAAAGAAACCATCTTTTTTTGAAAAACTTACAGGTACAGTCAATGTAGACGATTATGCAGCAGAGGAGTCCATTGAAATTGAAAGTACTTCTCCATCTGCATTGGATGCAAACGCTGATGGCGATTGGTTAGAGAAAGAAGGAAGCGATGGACAACTTACAGTTGATGTGTATCAAAATCCAAATGAAATAATTATTAAGACACTTGTTGCCGGAGTAAAACCAGATAATTTAGATGTTTCTATAACGCGCGATATGATTACAATAAAAGGGAGCCGTGAGGAATTAAGTGAGATTACAGAAGACAATTATTTTTATAAAGAGCTTTACTGGGGATCATTCTCGCGGACCATACTTCTCCCGCAGGAGATTGAGGTTGATGAGGCAACAGCAAATGAAAAGCACGGTCTTTTAACGCTTGTACTTCCTAAAGTGAATAAGGAGAAGCAGACTAAACTAAAAATCAAAACCGGTTAAGAACACAGCAAAACACGGCTCACACAATGTGTGAGCCGTGTTTTGCTGTTGATTTGTGGTTAAATTAAAGTTAAAGTATGTAGAATCAATCAATTGCTCGGGTAGCTCAGTTGGTTAGAGCACTGGTTTGAAGAACCAGGTGTCGGCAGTTCGAGTCTGCCTCCGAGCACAACTATAAATTTCTTCTATCGTCCAATCCCAAATTTCTCCAATATACCGCCTAATCCTTCTGCCTGATTACCGAGATTTTGGACACTATCTACTCCCCTTTGAATTCCTGAATACGCTTCCATAACATCTGCCAAATACGGCTGAAGAAAATAATAATAAATCACTACAGGTCCACCTAAAATTATCACCCAATAAAAAAGCCGCATGATGTTGCCGTATATCGCATGCCGACGCATCTTGTGCAAGAGTTTATTGTTGTCCTTTGTGAGCTCTAAAAGCTCTTTCATCTCTCTATCATTCATATTTATAATTTTAGCAGAAAAAATTACAAAGTAGAAGCTGTTTATTGTGCTCTTTTAATAGACTTTGCTCGAACTTACTTCGAGCATAAGACCGATTAACGCGCGCTCCGCGCGCGTGGTATTTCTAACGAACATCGTACGCGCAGAGCGCGTGGTAATGTTATCGCGCCAACGGCTCCGCTTCGCTCCGCCGTCACCAAAACAGAAAATTTTTCCTTTTAAATATTTTTGCTTTTTTCTGAGAATCTTTCAGCCACATAGCGAGACATTATCCTTGGCATTTTTATAACTTCTTCCTTATAATATTTGTAAGTGCTTATGACTTCCAAAAAAAAAGATTTTGGTGATATAATAAGGAGTATAATAATAATCGCTATATAGCAACTATTTATGCCAAATTTTGAAAAATTCGATCCACTAGAAGAACAGGAAAATCGTGAGAAAAATGCAGAAAAATTAAAAGAACTCCTTAAGAGCATGGCGGAGGATTTTAATAAAAACGGTATACCCGTTGACGAAGAGTGTCGAATTCACACAAAAGCATTTAGTGAGACCTATGGAGACAATGTTTTAGAAGAAGATGAAAAAGAAACTCGGCGATTGACTAAAATATTTGCTGACGAGAAAAATTTAACGGTAGAAGAATATGAAAAGAAAAAAGAACTCTCAGATGGTGATCAGTTGGAAATGCTTAAGACAATAATTTTTCATAGAAATTTAGGGGACGAATTCATAGTTGTCAGAGCATCTAATTATGATGATATAAAGGGTGGTGTTGATAATGTGATTGTGAACAAAAAGACGGGTAATGTTATATGTGCTTTTGATGAAGGTTCTCCGAGGAAAGGAGATCAGTTTGAAGAAAAACACAAAAAGACATTGGAAAAAAATAGAAAAGGGGGTGCAAATTTAAAATATGGACTTACATTCAAAGAAGGTGAAGAAAAACCACACCTTGGCAGATTGAGTAAGTTGCCAGTATTTCATCTATTTCTTCATCCTTCGGAAATTCAGAAGGGGATAAATGGTTTAGATAACGCTGTCGTCGAAGAGGTGTTGTTCAAGGCGTTTATAACTGAAATCAATGGGCAGATAAAAGAGATGGAGGGTGGTGTCCCACCACAATTACAAGCACAGTGGAATGATTTCCGCGAGTTTATAAAAGAAAAATTGTAAAATAAAAGTTGACTCTACGGGAGCCAACTTTTTATTAACCCTGTTTCAATTCCTCATTAAATTCATCTAATATTTTGGTGGTCCAACCACTATCTATTCCTACAATTAAAA